>Ga0114918_10000602_pt1 | contig 31246 bp, 46 predicted proteins | sample LantaG_FD_87015 | JGI IMG/M metagenome (GOLD analysis project Ga0114918, IMG submission 87015) | Deep subsurface microbial communities from Baltic Sea to uncover new lineages of life (NeLLi) - Landsort_02402 metaG | ecosystem: Environmental > Aquatic > Marine > Oceanic > Sediment | place...
CTAAATTTCTAAATACTTTCCCTTTATGTAAATTGCTCAGTATCCGAGAATATACTTTTATTGCCACATACTGTAATTACTCGGTTTCTTAGAATATGGAAAGAATCTTGAATTACTAAGAAACTGAGTAAATTTGGGAAATTGGTTCATGCTCGGTATAGGGGAAATGTGTATAGAAATATAAAATGGATTGGGATTGGAAAATGGGTGAAATGCTTAAATATGCTTAAAAGTCAAATATTGGGAAAATGAGCAATTTACGGAAATTGTGGTGTGTGCAGGGTACAAAGCGAAAAAAATTTTTCGGAAAGAAAGAATGGAAAACTGGAAGATACAAAGCGAGCAAAAGGAAACGGGGTATGATTCTGTCACGTGGTTGTGTGTGTATTGGATACAGTTCCAACTAGTTCCAACTCCGGTTTATATATCCCCAAACGGTCCCCACAGAACGCAGAGACCCGATTCTTAACCATAACTAATTTTTGGAATTGTATACAGAATTGGTTTTGCTCCACTGGAATTGGTGCTATATATATTGCTAACTATCTAAAGAAACAATCTAAGCTAACTATCTAAAGAAACAATCTTCGCTAACAATCTTCGCTAACTATCTAAAGAAACAATCTTCGCTCACAATCTAGGACTACAGAAAATACGGAACCGCTAAAAAGCTAACGGTGCAAAAAAATATATGTGCTAAATTTTACAAGGTATACAAAAACCACAATTCTAAAAAGGGTGCTCTATTATTGATATCCTCCCCACCCTACTTCTTTTAGAAGGACGGAGAAATTACTCATGGTATGGGCGAAAATTGCAGGTAGGTAACCGAGGGCAAAGGAAGTATGTTTGGTTACAACTTGAGGAGTCAACTTGGACCAAATGGAATTAGGGTTATCTTTTTTCCATTGGTCTAATTTTTTAACGTCTAGCATATCTCTATCAAAAAAATGAGGATCATCTTCTAGTTGTTTTTGATGCCAAGTAAGCATAAAGTGAAAAGCTATACCTGCTATTCTTTGTGCGACTATGCCCGCTTTTTCAGGTTGCCACACGAGGATATACATGAGAGCTTCCCACGAGGCGAAGATCCCGGTAAAGATATAAGGATATTTTCCTTTAACGGCGATTCGTTTCATGGTTTCTTCGATTATAGGACTGAGGAAAACTATTCTAAAAACAAAGGCGCCTGGACCGAGGACAGGGAAAAGTAACGCATCGAACCCTCTACTAAGGGCGACAATACATACGGTTAGTATAATACTAATGATAATTTTTCTAACGTATTCTGCTCCTTTGCTATCAACCAGCTCATTTATTTTTCCTTTGAAGGAATCATCTACAGCTTTTTTAACATGAGGTTTAACGACTAACTTGAACAATTCATCGGCGAATTTTTTAGCGACATCATTTCTTACTTTTTGTCCTGCTTTAATTTTACTTTTATACTTATTAGCAATGGACATTGTTTTTGATTCGATGGAATTAACATTGATATTATAATCTTTAGCTATAAGGTTAAGGGATTTAACATTGACATTGAAGGATTTTTCTAATTTTTTAAATTGGGTTAAATGTTTTGATTCATTAAGGTACTTCCAACTGTCTAAAGATTCAATGGTTACATTATTCATTATACATTCCTTAGATGGATCCATTGTAGGTTATCGGTTCCACACATTTTAATTCCATAGAGAATTGATTTTTGCATTGGTTTATTCATCTTATTCCATGTTGGAATTTTCTTAGGATCATCAAAATGTTGGACTTTAGATATTTTAATTTCACCCCCCCATTGGGTTTTATATTTTTGTCCTACTTTAAATACCTTCTTATTATTCCCGCAAGAATTTCTGGTTGTAGAAACTACTTCATTATTATTCAATTTTTTTATAATATCTTTATGTTCTTCTTTTGGGAATATAAAGACATCGGATTGAATTTCAATTAGATAGTTTTCAATTAGATTCATTAATACATTCCTTTCAATTATGTGGTTAGGAATTTATGGCTAATGAGACCAGCTTCCATAGAGTAAGGCATATGGACGTGTCCTATATTATTTAGTTCATGTGATTTAGTGAACCAATTATTAGGGAACATGGCATTTTTAACTGGGCAAATTATTTCATCGAACCACATGATGGTATCTCCTTTAAGGGTTATTTATAATATGTTCTTGGGGAAGTAACTCGAACGCAAACGAAGATTGGAATGGTATCTGGGACAGGGTGAGGTTATATAAGGATAAAAATAGGTAGTAAATACTATATATATTAATTGACTATAATAGGAATAGTTCTCGTATAATTTATTTTATGAGGAGGGATATGAAGGAATTCAATTTTACAAAGAGGATTACAATAGGCGATCATTTTGGAATTTACGATTGGGTAATTCGGACCTTTAAACTGGAGGAATATTTTACAAACAGAAGTATTAAGTTTCAGATAGCTAACTATTTTTCTCCCAGACATCATTTTACAGGTACAAAGGATTTTGGTCATTATTTAACATTGAATCAGATTTTGAATATTGACTACTCGTTATTTTCTTCATTTAAAGGAAGTGGACCAGGAAAGGTTAAGACATTGAAGGTTTATCAAAAGCATCTTTATTATATAAGAATGATAATGGAGCTTTCAAAAATGGACACATTTGAATTAAATGGTGATATAGGGCGAATTGTTTTAATATTAAGGATATTAGAATCAACTAATCTTGTTAACATAGTATCAGAGTTAAGGGATCCTTATCCTATTCCAGGTTCTATAAGTAGACATTATCAACTAAGAATAAAAAAGGATAATCCGAAAATTATAAAACTATTATACGAGGACACTTTTTATTATACGAGGACACTTTTTAAGAAGGAGGAGTGATTATGTGGAAATGTGAAAAATGTGGTGGTGATCTACTTGGACCTATTGAATGGGGGGAAGAGAATAAGTTTGCTAAATCGGATACATTGGCTAAGATTACGGATGCTATACTTTGTCCTAAATGTGGATATTCTAATTTTCCTGAATCTGATCTTGAGAGAATTGAAGGTGGAAGAGATGACATGACGTTTTCTGAGTATTGGGGGACGGACTCAGAGGAAGGTGAAGGGGACAACATATTGGATCTTCCAATGGACTCATTGGACTATTCGGACTATGGTGAATGACATGCTAATTTTCAAATTAACTATAGGGACATTGCTTCTATTAAGTATTATATATAAGGCATACAGAGGTGGATGTGAAGAGGCGGATATGAAGAAAGGTATTCCTTGGAGTCAGGTATTTTACTACTCATAATTTGGTTTTTCTATTAAATAAGGAGGAATTATGAATAAACAAGATCACCGACAAGAAGATGCAGAAGTATTAGATATGCCAGATCCATCTCCACGTCATACCTATTTATGCTGGAATTGTAAAACTCCAGTCGATAACATAACATGTATGGGCGCTGGATATGATGAGGATGGATGCCCGAATGGTTACATCTGCAACCAATGCGGATTGCATTTGGGAGATATGCGTAATAGAAATATATAGGTTTAGGGAGACTATTCTCCAAACGGGATAATCTCCCTAAACTATAAGTATATTCTGATTTATGCCCACCGAAGAGGTATGGACGATGCCCGAACACATCGGATCAAAACGACATGCACAATATATGGATAAGTTTTATCTGCTTTAATACCGGGAATTGGAGCGGACCCTTATTTATATGCTGTATGAGTAGGTGGGCATAAAACAGAGTATATTTTATTATGGAAAGGAGGATTTTACAAAATGGTATACAAAATAGGATATAATACAAAACGAGAATATGAGAACAAGATAAACGAATTTAGGGTGCAGGATGGAATATCACTGCAACAATTAGCAGATACCATAGGTTCAACTGTAGGAACTGTGCAAAATGCTGCTAACGCAATGATAAGTCCTCGGAAAAGGAATGGAGAAACAAAGAGATGGGCAAAGGAATTGCTAAGGGTATTCAACTGTAAATTTTCTGAATTGTTTCCATTTGAGCAGTGTGAAATAAGGAGGGATGAACTAACTGATGATCAGAAGGCGGAGATAACTACATCTACATTTACTTATAAATCAAATGACATGATTGAGTTACGGTTACTTAGAAGTTATATAGTAAAAGTAATAAAAACTCTAAAAGATAAAAAAGAAAGGAAAGTGATAGTTTTAAGATTCTTCAAGGATTGGAGTTACACTGAAATTAGTGAGCATATGGGATATTCTGGACCTACTAGGATATGCCAAATTGAAGCTAGGGCGCTTCGTAAATTAAGACATCCTAGTAGGTCTAAACTATTAAGACTATTTATTGACTCGAATGCAGGTACATTTTCTATACTAGTAAGGGAGTTGCTCTATTCTAAGATATATGAGGAGGAGGAAATATCTGCATTCTCAGCAAACGTAACTTATGATAACATTGAATCTTATTCTAAAAAGGTATCAATGGTCGAAGTAAATACGAAGCTAAGAATGTTATCGGAAGGATGGTATAAAACTGATGTAGGAAAACTTGTATTTACAATGGAAAGTGAATCTATTTCGATATTAGAAGAGTGGAAGAATCTGAAGAAGAGAAAGATATTCACGGAATTCATTCATAACATTACATTCACGGAAATCATTCAGAAAATTTTAGATGATAACTACACAATTTTATACCATGGTAAAAGTCCTCCGAAAGTACCCTCATTATTTAAATCAGAGTATGAGCTGTTTCTCAAAGTAGGACAAACCTTATCTATTCCTATAAGTTATGGAAGAACATCTGAGTGGATTAAAGGATTTCTTCTAAGTCATGCATACGACATAGATGATGAACAAGTAAAGAAGGAGATATCCCACTATGACTTTCGCATTTCCCACACATCTGATGTTTTTGATATGAGGAAGAGAATGGAAAAGATGATAGTTCGATTAATCCATCAAGTAAAGACAAAGAGGAAAACAAGTATAATGAATTTACTGTTATAACCAAAAAACTTCAAACTTAAGATTTGTTAGTATTTTAAGTTTGAAGTTTTTTAAAAATCTAAAATGGAGGAAACAAAATAGATGTCTAGGACTATAGTTACAGCAGAATTAATCAAGCGCAAGACGGAAGACGGACTGGTGGAAATGAATGATGACATTCCAATTGGAAAGATATACCAGGTTGATTTATCTACGATAAGGACTGGTAAAGGATTGAATACTGTTCATAACATCAAATGGGAGAGGGAGGTAATTGATGTTAAGGATGATGATGCGGGTGACTGGAGATGGATGCCAACTGAGTTGCTATCAATATGGAAGGAATAAGGAAATGAATGACATGATGTACATATGTCGAATGGAATATGACCGTCAATGTCCTGGATGGTGGGTTCGATTTGTAAAAGGAAACACTATAATATCTGGAAAGAAATTCAATGACAAGGATTACATTGATGGGAAGGATGAGGCATTATCTCATGCACAGGACTGGCGTGATTGGGAGCTTGAGCGATTGGTAAATGAAGGGGTATTTAATCCATGTCCATCAGGATTTAACATTCCTCCTATATACAGTTATGACAGTGAGAGATCAAACAACAAGTCAGGATATATAGGAGTTCACCGATGTGATCATGTATATAAGTCTAAAGGGAAACCAATATATTGGAAATCCTGGAAGGCGACTTGGGTGTATTATGACATCAATTCAAACGGAAAGATTGTAAGAAAGATAGGAGGGAAGCAATTTTCTATCAACAAATGGGGAGAGGAAGAGGCGAAGAGAAAGGCGATTGCTGCTCGGAAAGATGCTGAGGAATATGCATTATCTGAGAGCAACTTATTATTAAGGAATGCTTATCTTGAACAGGAACGCAAGAAGAGGAAATGGTTAAGGAAAGATGCATATGAAAGATTCATGAATGCGGAGGTATAAAAATGTATAAATGTGAAAATGTAACTCGGATATGTTAGGACCACTTGAATTTGGGGAAGAAAACAAAAATGGTCCTTCAGGGATATTGGTTAAGGAGACTGATGCTGATCTTTGTCCTAAATGTGGTCATGCTAATTTTCCTGATTTTGTTCTTGATAGAATTGATGAGGATGAAAAGTGTGGGGAGGAGACTTTTTCTGAGTACTGGGGTACGGACTCGGAAGACGGTGATGGGGACAACATATTGGATTTACCTGAGGACTGTGGTGACTCTTATAGGGAGAAAGAAGATGAATGTTGATGAGAACATTATATGTGCAATTGATACATGGTTAACTCATGGGATTAAACCAGGATCCTGCACAGAGTTATTGTTAAGGGGAGAATATGATGAGGCATATAAACATGCACATCCATTAATCAAACCTTATTGGAATGATCACATTGAGTACATTGAATCTCTTCCTGCTGAGTGTAGGGGAAAGAATTTCGACTCATGGAAAGGATGGAACAACATATGAAGATAACGGATATTAACATTGAAGGCATCTCTGACTATAAGACATTGTGTGTGGATTTAAAACGTATTGCTGAGCTTCTTGAATTTATGGGGGAAGAAGACGACCCAACATGGGGTACGTTTACGGTATTTAAATTAAGGATTGCTAGTGCGGAGTCATTAATAACGGCAATAAAGAAACATGTAAAAAAGTATGAAAAGGAATTATTGGAGGCAGAGGAGATATCAAATGGAAAATAACATATGTGTTACTAATATGATATTGGTTGCTGAATATCCTGATAATGTAGGATGTGGCAACTGCGGGAAGAAGATGGAAAGACTTGCTGAATTGATATGTCCAAGGTGCGGATATGAGGTTATTCCGGACGATGTGGTAGAGATGTCCAAAGAGGAAGTGATAACTTTGTCTAAGGATTATTTGAACCGGAGATAAAGGAGGATCAATACACGGCAGCTCAGAAGAAGCGTTTGATGATATTTTGGAAGAGTGTAATTGTAAAGGGTAAAACATATGCTTCAACAATGGAAGCTGCTAAAGCGTTGGGGATGAGGCATCATGAGGTATTGGTAAGATGCACACATTCAGGTTATGATGATTTCAAATTTGCTCATGATAAGAGAAACTCTGGATGGCAACTTGATATATTGCATGACAGGAGTGCTCGGATCTTTTTAAATAAGAGATCAATATATCGTGCGAATGTTCCTAATAGTTATGTGCGACATAGTTTATGGGATGTCTTTACTATATCAGAGATGGACGAATTTTTATAAGAAAAGGAGAGGAAAATGAGTGACAATTATTTATGGGACAGGGAAGACATGGAGGAAATCATAACCAAGGCATATATTGGATTATATGAAACTGACTGTTTACTTGATAAGAGGAGAATATTCAAAAAGATGTTGGTTACGGAAGCTGACATTAAAAGGGCGAGATCTATAGGATGTTATTTTACACCCAAAGATAGAATTATTATGACAGGTCCTCTTGATTTACGGACAGTGGATCTTCCAGAAACTGCATCTTGGACAGACTTATTTGGGAATGACAGGAGTGATGGAAATGAAGACAACATGCGGGATTTTATAACATTTACATTTATTCGTAGATTGAAGAAACTTCCGCGTGGATTTACTCTAAAATGGGCGATTGCATATTATGAATTAATGCTTTGGTATCCTCAACTTACAGGAGGGGCATATTTTATAAAGCATTTATTGGGTATATTGCCAAATGGTGTAATAAAGATGGTAAAACATGACAATTTAAACGTATTGCCAGAAGACAAGGACATGGAGTTACTTCTATCAGGATGCATTCAATATGATGATGACAAGAAACATTTATGGAATGTTTGTGCGACTGAGGGTGAGATCAAAGGGACATTTGGAGTATATAACGAACAGATTCAGAGTTTGTTTTATGCACGAGATTTGCCAATGACTGAGACAGGTAGGAAGAGACCGATATTGCATTGGGTTGAATCACATAAGAGGCGGATGCGAAATGGTACTGAGGTTGCCATAGAAGGATTTTTAAGGGGAATTACGAAATTTGAAATGAATGGGACACTTTTTGAGATTATGAATCCTATTAAAGGGGGACATACAATAGAAGAAAAACATTCAGGTATTATTGTATAACTACATTCAAAGGAGGTATACCAATGATGGATTTAAAATGGAATGACGAAAAAAAAGAGATTGAAGTTAAGGCAGGATTTGGTGATGTTTATAGATATAAACTGGAAACACAAGAAGGATACAGAACTATAGTATCTTTAATGGAGAAATATTACAATCATAATTCAACAGAAAAGGAGGCAGACTCTTTAACTTATTGGGACAATACTATTCATGAATTGGTTCAGGAGTATTTGATGGGTCATAGAATCGACTGGTTAATGAAACCCAGGAGTGAAAAGAAGAAGGCGCCTATTGGGAACTGGTTAAAATTAATATTCGACAAAACCAAAAAATCTATAACATGTAAACATTGTCTTACAGAAGAAGATTATTTTACAAAATCTCTTGGGAATTTGTCGGACACTGAGACTCTAAAGATTGTAGAGAGTTTCGTGTTTTTAACCCGTAAGGATTTTTTGATGACTAAGACTTCGAATGAAATTATTTACACGTCGATATGGAAAGGGTTAATTCCAATAGATCTGGAAGAAGGGGTCAAAGAGTTTTTGGAAGAGAAAGGTGTTGTGTTTGTAGAAAAAACCAAGAATTCCCATATATCTATTCCAGAAGAAGTATTTACAGACTGGGAAGTTATAATTCCATTAACTTGGAATTGCATAACAGAAAATGAATTTTGGTCAAGACTGGAAGATGAAAACGGGAATGCCCTGGTACTCATTTTTGATAAAGGTCCCGGTTATCCATATGAAGGGTTTGTAAGATTTCCAGATTAAATGGACTAAACGTAGTGCGCCAGTGTCTTTTCATAATGCATGTTAGTCATTATGAAAGGGCGCTGATTTGGATATGGGGAGATGATCTCGAAAGGGATACTAACATATTTTCCTATGCCCAATGATGCGCTCTTTAAATTAAAGGAGGATAAAACATGAAAGCTAGAATAACAATACACACATATAACGATGAAATTATGACTAAACATGGCGACTTAACAATTGAGAGATCTACAGGCAAAATGGATTTAACATTTTCAGGTTTGGAAATTGAAGGTACAAACAGAGGTGATGATGGGGTATATTTTCGAGGGGACAATCACGAGGCAAAAATGTATTGGAAGAATCCTTGGACATTGACAGGAAAGTGGAAATCTTCAAAAGGTGAATGGAAAAAGCTAACAATTTCAATGAAGGAAATTAAAAGCAAACGGATGATAGACTGGTGGGACAAGGATTATTTTGCTGATGTTGTTGAATCTGCATTAATATCTAACATGGAAGACATGACAAGCAAGGAGGCATATGACAAGTTATTTTTAATAAAGAATAGTCAGTTTGAATTTTTGAGGAAAATAGGACCACATTTTCTACCGTTTATGAATTACACAGAGACTGATTCAAGACAGAGTCCATTTGAGGATGAAGAAGTGGGTGAAAGATTTACAGAAGACATGGCATCTATATTTCTGGCAGACTATGACAAACCACCTGGACCCATAAGTATAACGGTATATGGTGACCAAGACCCGGATCTTGAGAAGGAACAATCTCAAAAAATGATGGATGCTTTAAATATACGAGGTGATTCAAACAACTACATTACATATAGGACAGCTAACACTTATATGTATTATTTAAAACCAGAACCCAAACAGCATAAGGATTTGGCTACAATTCCAGAGTTATGGACTACATGGTCTAAACCATATGCTTTATACAAACTTGCTGTAAGGGATGAGGGTGGAATATTTGGTTATAAAATACCGATGAAAATTGACTTCAAAAACAATTTAATAGGACCTATATTTCCAATGAGTTTCACAAAGGCACTAACGAGTAGTAAGGTTAGACCTGGTATTTATGAACTACCTCATGAGTTCAAGAATCATCCTCGGACCAGATTAATTAACATAGAGCTTCAGAAATCTATTAGATTGGCATCAATAATGCTTGATTGTGATCAACTAACTCGTGAAAAAGATTTATGGAAAATAGTTGCAATGGAAGGAAAATATAAAGGGACATTTTCTGTTGATTACGAACAGATAAAATCATTATTGTATGCGAGAGATGCACCTGTAACTCAAACTGGCAGATTAAAATATATCAGGCATTGGGTAAGGAGTCACCAACGACGAGTTGAAAATGGTACTGAGCTTACAAGAATTCCAAGACATTTACGTGGGGTGGATACAATTCAAATAGGTACAACAATATTTAGAATTATAAATCCTTAATAGAAAGGAATAAAAATGGGTGCTCTGACCACCCATTTTTATTTTAAAAAACGAGGGGGGTGATATTATGTATGGTCATGAAGTGATCCGAGACTTACAAGAGCGATTAAAATTTATTAGGAAGAACGGAAAGCAAGCAGCAAGCAAGAGATTTTTTCAATCAGGATTAATAGATGAACATACGAAGGGTTTATGTAAAAATGCTATCAACAATATACGTCTTGCTAAACATTATCACATACCGGATTTAAGTATATTGAGGGAAGGGAGTGGACTGTTAGGAGAAAAGACATCTGAGCACTTTTTATTTAAGGGAGAAATATTTGGTAATGTTGACATATTTGATCAAGACTTTACATGGTTTGATTTTACAGAAGAGACACCGATAGATAAGAATACAAAGAGTGGATTATTAATAGAGAGTAAGGAATTGAATGGGTCACCATTTATGATGATAGTATGCGCATCACGAGTTTCAGACCCGTTGAATGACAACAAGACAAAGAAATGGTTTATATCTCCGATATTATATCACATAATACTAGGGAGGGATTTTACATTAGAAGAGAAACAGCATTTAATTTTAAAGAATTATAAGATTTCAAATGGGATAAAAGGGAATGTGGATATTCATGGGATTGAGGAAATAACAACGGAAGAGAAGATATTGAGTAGAATATCAAATATATATTCAATTCCCATATTTAGAGAAGATCCTGGATTTAATGAGGATTTAGCGAGAGAATATAATCATCAACTTCTTTCGATATTAAACACTTGGATGGTGCTATCACGTGGTGAACACCTGGAAGAAAACGTACCGACACGGATTGTAATCGAAACTAAAAAGAAAAAGAGCAAGAGGAAAGAAATTCCAGACAAAAGGAAATTCAATTATTACACACTATCCAATTTAAAAGACTTTCCACAAATAGACGAATCTGGAGGAATCATTGAAACCGAGGAAGATATTGATAAAATATCTGAAGAGAAGATGTTACAAACTGCTTTGTACCATGGTTATAAGACCCAACTGGAAAAGATAATGTACTTCTTTTTCAAAGATCAACCATTTCATCCGGATCATTTGGTATGGGCGGATGATAAGATTAAAGAAAGAATCTTCACTCCACGAGATTTGGATGAGGTTCGAGAGGAGAGCGATGGTAAAATAAAGAGGATACCTACAGAAAGGGTACTTGAGGGACGATTAAACATTGAGATAATATATCCTACTGGAATATCATATGAGGGTAGGATGCGGGCGACAGTGGATGGTTATGTTGTATTGGAACCGTCTAAGAAGGATAGATGCGCCTGGTTGGTGGATATTGAAGATGTTCGAGATTTGACGATAATTGATTTGCGAAAGATTGATTATCAAAAGATTACTCACCACAAGAAAAACATGGAATGGCTAAAGGGGTTGAATTATATCAACCGATATGACTATTAACGACAAGCGCTCAGTGTCTTTTCATAATGCATGTTAGTCATTATGAAAGGGCGCTGACTTGGATATGGGGGATGATTCCATGAATAAGGAATACTAACACTTTCCCCATTCAATGATGCGCTCTTTAACATTACAATTACGGAGGTGGAAATTATTATGTCAATAATAGATAGAATGCCGGGAATACTATTTAAGGATACCCGACCACCTGGAAAGTTTAGACAAGAGCAGAAACACTGCACAGACCCAGGTCCTGTAAAAGTTTATACAAAGGAAGAGATATCTCGGATGCACAAAGAAGTATTTGGGAATCCGGAGGGAATTATGCATAATGAATTTAGTAGAGAGGACAAAGAACTTCTATCTAAATTTGGTCAAGATAGAGTCACCATAGTTAAAAATTACATTGATCTTGGTAGGTGGTTAACTGAGAAGAAGATAGAAATAAAGAAGGAAGGATATTCATGGGTGAAATGGTTAAAAAAGCACGTTACATTAAGCGTTAGAAGTTGCCAGTATGCCATGAAATTACATACACTTAACATTCCGGAGGAACAATATTCTTTGGGATTGGAGAGGTTACGAACTATGACAAACAAGAAATATAAACCCGATACGAAGAAAAATAAACGAAACACGCCAGATGTAATTGCTATAAAACACAATATACTGGATGCCATAGCAACAAGTCCATCTGACATTCCTCTTACTATTCCAGTAATTACACACGAAGTTGCTAAACTAATGGATATTCCAAATGACCACAAGATAAACAGTGCTGTATATCGGATATTTGGGATATTTGAAGCAAACAATGGGATGAGAAAAACAAAAACATTTGTTAAAAGGAGTGCGATTTGGATAAAGACAAAAGATTTTTTCGAAGTTGAGAACCAAATCAGGACCACATTTTCAAACCAAAATCCTTATGGGGTTGGATCAGTAAAGTTTGATATTTTGAGATTGATATACAAATATCCTAACCCCTCATTTACATTAAAAGAACTGATTGGATGGTCTGGATTTGATGATTCTATTTCTATTGCTACATTGAAGGATTATGTGTATACCCTTCTGGTAGAGGAGCGGTATTTGATCCGCCTTGCTAATCAAAAAAATGACGGTAGGACACTTACATACGAGAAGTCTAAAAAGCTGCTCAATGAGTTTAGAGAAGATGATGAGGACGAGGATATTCCAGATCCTGTTATTCCTGCTGGCGTTATTCCTGATGAAGATCTTCCTGATATTCGTGAGGCGAGAGAGATGTCAATGGAGGATAAGTTAAAATATTTCGACTTGACACCTGAGGATATCGGGTCGACTATTGTTGATTTAATAACTTCATTGCAGAAGACAGTATCGGAGTCTGTCTGTAATAAATCTGAGATTACTAGTCTTATAGATGAGGTTTCATCTTCCAACAAGAGGGTTGTGGAATATCAAACAAAGCATAATGAGATGAAACGTACAGTTGATTCCCTCAAAAAAGAACTTAAATCAGCCAGAGAATCTCTCTCTGCCAGAGCGACTGAGATTTATGAACTCAAGCAAACCAACACGAAAGAGGTGAGGAGATTATTCCAAGAGTTGGCACATACAAAATCTCTACTTGAGAAGTTAAAGATGAACAAGAAACAAAAGAAAACACTACGGACAAATCTTGGAGATTTAAAGAGTAAGATTAATGATTTAAGACTTTAAACAAAACAGCAGCTTGCCGATATTACCGCATAATCATAGTTGGCACGATTCAGATAGTAGTTTTAAATCTGAATCGTGTCACCCGCCTTTTTAATATAGGTCCGCTATATCGACTGCTACACCATCTACTTCAAAAAAGATAGTTCCTTTATTTTTTTTAAGAGAAACAATAAGGGCATATTCAGTGACTTTATCTCTTGCGTAATCTATAAATGTTTTCCAAGACTCCATTGATTCAATTATAGTATTCATTAGAAAGTGTCCTTATCATATGGTCCATATTGTAATACATCAGAATATTCTTTTTTATTTTTCTTCTTTTCTTTTTCCCATTTTTCTTTATTTATTTTTTTAGATGTAATAGTTTTAATTATATCTTTTACAACATTCCATTTTTTAATTTCTCTATCAGGAAGGTTTATCAAGAAGAATTCTTCTACTTTCATAAGAACTTCTAATTTATCTTCATCATCCATATATAAATCTTTTTTCAAATTTAGGTTATCTTTTATTTGATTATTTGATTTATATTTATTAACTCCAATATGCTCATGAACAATTTTATATACAACTGATTTTATTAATTTTTCAGAAAGAAGAGATTCGGTTAACCAGCAATTAATACTTTCAATAACCGTTATATTTTCTTTTATATTATACATTGATCTGACCTTTTTTAGAGAAGTGTTAATAGGGGATTTATGTTTCATTCCTCTGGCAATCATTTGATTAGCAACGATGGTATGTTTAGCTTCGAACAATTTCATTTGAGGTTTATTATTTCTTTTTTTGGCAACTGAATATAATTGATGGATACGATAATGGATATTGAGCAATTCTTTATCGGAGACTTTTTTAATTGAGTCTTTATTTATTTGATCTATATTCATAATTTAGGCACCTTAAATTCTTTGACGATTGCACCAGGCATATTGACTCTTGCTTTTCTTATGGCGGATATTTGTTTTTGGAATAAAGTAAGATTCATTTTTGTTTGTGTGAAAAGCAATTTCCAGAATTGAGATTCTTTGATTTTTCTATTTCTTAATATAGCTTGAAGGGAACTTGCTGTAACTGATTTTCCAATAATAATCATAGGATGGTTTAAGACATCCTTTTGATTCATATTGAAAAGACCAAGAGGACCGACTCCTTCAACTACGCTTTTTGTATTGGAGGAAATCATTTGTTTAACACAAGACATATATTCTTTAAATTGTTTTTCATTAGGAGGATGTTCATCAAGACTCCATGATATACATTTATCGGTATGTAGCGATTTAGCTTTATATTCTTTTGCTAAATACTTTCCTAATGTAGTTTTTCCTGACCCTATCAATCCCACAACTAACAATTTATTTGATTCCCCGCTTTCAAACTTAGCTAAATCGACGGAAATATTTTTGTCTGAAAGAAGGTAACCTTCTTGAATCATATTAAGATATTTGGCAATTGTCATTATATAGGAACTCCTTTTAAATATGTTCTTCAGTAAGGTACTATATATATTAATTAACCAAAGAGGATTTCTAGTTTATTTTTACATATGGACGGAGGTAATATGAGCGAGTTTAATGGTTTAATAATTAAGGTTACATCTCAGGTATATCAAACATTTAATGCATTGATTGAAGATGAGAAGAAACATATTATTCGTCTTCTGGATTTTAAAAACCAATGTGATTTATATGCTGAAATTCCAGATGAGGTTGAGAAGACATTTAGGTCAGTTTTTCTTTATAAGAAATTATCATTTACAGTATATAATCCATTTAGAATAATTGAGGTAGCTGAGGAAGGGAAGAGTTATCTTTTGATATTTACGAGGGATCAGGTGGGTGGAAATTGGGCAGGAATTTCAGTAACGCCACTTGAACCATTTTCTGAGCAATATAAAAAATCACAAATTGAAAATACAACCGGAAGATTTTATTTTGATCTTCCGTAGGAGGAATGTATGGATTGTCCAAAATGTAAAAAGGAGACTGAGCATTCTCATAAGCATAGATGTGCTCATGGGATCCCAGAAACGCATATGGCAGGAAGTGAGCATTATCAATGTGAAGTATGTGGTTATATAATGTTTAAAGAAGAAGGTGAGAAACAAGGACTTAAATTTTTTCTTGATTAAGGAGCGAAGAAGAAAGGATTGAGCACTCTCTCAATCCTATAATGAATGTCTAAAAATAAGGGAGGAGTTATGCGAATTTTTATGGGAAGAGGACTTGGAAGTTTGTTAGATATGATTCATCGAACGCATAATGAAGAACCAGACTGCGCAAGTTGTTCTAGTACGGAATGCCCGAAGCATCCTTTAAATGATAAAACAGTTGATTTGACATTCATAGATGGAACGTGGCAAACGGAGGAAACTGAAATAGAACCTGGAATTAAACTTATAGGGGGGAAAAAGATATGACGGATTATGAGACAGGATCTAGAGTATTTGCAAGAGTTGAGTATGATCAAGAATGTTTTTTATTTATAATGTCAGATGATGGAAAATCTATTTCTGGCGTTAAGATGACAGGCGAAGAAAAAGAACTGGGTGTGTTAATTAACAAAGTTGATAAGGTTAAATTAATTCAAACCATTCATGATTTTGTGGATAATAAAGTAGCATCTCTTTGGGCAGATATGAGAGACGACGAAAACAACACATATGTATATGTAAGTTTTTTTCAAGGTAAATCTCCAAGTGTTATTGAAGGATTGCTTGATTTAATTTTAATGCTTCATAATCCTAAATGCGAGATATATCAAATTGAAATTGAAGATGATTTATTATAGGAGTGATATATGGGCGACGGAACACTTGGAATGAACCCAGGAGATTACGGTGCTGAAGAATTAGATCAGGAGCGTAGAGATCAGGAATATATGGAAGAGCTCTATAATATGGAGCAGAGATATGCTATTACAGAAAAAGCAAAAATAGGGTCTCAAATGCAATGCCCATTTTGTGGTATCTTTATAACAAAGACAACTTACAATAAGAAGTTTTGTCATAAAGGGTGTAAGGATAAATATTGGAATAATGTAAATGATAAAAGAAGAGACCGATCTCATGCTTATAGTAAAGGGAGATGATGTTATTAATTCTTTGATATGTGGGGGGAATACCAATGGTAAAAGGGAATGAGTTAGATAGAATGAATTTTAGACACATTGCTGAATGTATTCCCGACGGAATATGGGTCGCTGATTTGGACTGGAATAATATTTATATGAATTCAAACATGGCAAAAATGTTTGGATATCATATAAAAGAATTTATTAGAATGCATCCTACGGATATTATGACAGACGAGTCTGTTGAAAAAGGTATGAAGGTTTTTGGTGATGCATTAGAAGAAGGAAAAACTCACAAAGGAAAAGTAGTAAGAAGATTAACTTTGACATATTTTCATAAAGGTAATTACAAAGTAACTCATGAGGTTCATGCCTCTTTGTATAGGGACAAGTCCGGAAACCCACTTGGACTAATTGGGATTAATAGGGATATAAGTGATTTTCTAATCACAAAAGATTCTAAACTTCAAAGTCAGAAATTAGAGGCAATTGGAGAGTTGGCAGGAGGAATTGCCCATGATTTCAATAACACTCTTGGTGCGATGTCTGCATATGTTTCACTTTTACAAGATGCAGAAACAACTGACACAGAGAAGAATGAATTTTTAAATGCAATGGCAGAAATGATTAATACATCCAAGATAATGATTTCTCAACTACTTGGGTTTGCTCGACGAGGTGAAACTAAGAAGGAGATGATTTTAATTGGTCCCACTTTACATAGTATAATTGAAATTGTAAAGAAGACTCACAAGGCATGTGAATTTATAGTTCATGTTCCTGATAATCTTGAATTAAAAATATTTGCGGATAAAGGTCAGCTTCAACAAGCTGTAATGAATCTTTTATTAAATGCTGTAGATGCTGTGACCCATAAAACTAACGAAGGGTATAAAAAGGAAATAACTTTAAGGATAAGGTTTGAATCGGTTACTATATCAAATAATTTGAATATAGATGGAGGGAATTATATTATAATTAATATTTTAGATTCGGGAAGGGGAGTTCCTGATGTAATAAAAGAGAAAATATTTGAACCATTTTTTACAACAAAACGTGCAGGCGAAGGAAGTGGACTGGGATTAGCATCTGCATATGGGATAACCAAAAAACATAATGGCACTTTAGTCTTGGATGATATCGCAGACGGAACTGGATTTTCTTTCTATCTACCAATAGATAATATTACTGGGGAGGACACTATAGTGAAGAAGAGAGACCTTGTGATGAGTGATGGTAAAAAAAATATTTTATTAATTGATGATACTGTAGACCTTACAGTTCCTGCAAGCTTGGTGCTTAAAAGACTTGGATATGATGTAACAGTTATTAATGATCCTCGTCAAGTGGAAGATGTATTTGAACCCGAAGTTTTTGATATTGTATTGCTTGATATGGTGATGCCCCATTTATCAGGAGATCAGGTTATGCAGATTATCCAAAAGAAATGTCCTACTCAGAAAGTAATTGCTGCATCCGGATACACAGAGAAAAGTGTAAAAGGAATGTTAGATATGGGATGTGTGGCATTCCTTAAGAAACCATTTGAAATGGAAACTTTATCAAAAGTTCTGCATGAGCATTTGGGCAATGAACAGCAAAAATAAATCAAAAAGAATAAGAGGTGTTTGCATCTCCTGTGAGCACCTCTTATGGAAGTGGGGACAGGGAAAAAGAAAGAGAAAATATTATTGCAATAAACATAAATATTGGATGACCTTTAGTCGATATTCTCATTATAACAGATGTATGATTGAAGAAAAAGATGGGTGTCCATTTGATAAGGAGGAATTGTGAAAATAGAATGTCCAGTTTGTAAAGGAACTTTAATACACGAACATTCAAGAGATGGTGTTGCAATCCATGAGATTGATTCAGATGGTAAGGTAATTGATTTTAAGGATCATGATAATTCTGGAGGAACTGTATATTGTAAAACTAATTCAGATCATGAAATTCCGAATGAATTATTAAACAAAGTTCTTGATTGTGTTGGGAGGTTTGAGGCGGAAGATGGAAACTCTTGAAATAGGCAATTGTTATTATTCTGCTTATAATAATATGGGCGGTAAATATCCTATTTTGGTTCATGGGATAGTAACGGGCACAAAAGGAAAATTAGAAGGTCTTGAATATGGACATGCGTGGCTTGAATTTGAAAGGGATGGAATCGAATGGTGTTATGATTCTGAGACAGATAAAGAGTTTCCTAAAGTGTTATTCTATCGTGTTGGTAATGTGGAATATACAAAAAAATATACTCCAATGGAAGCGGTGGTAGAATCGTTAAAGTTTGGTCATTATGGTCCTTGGGACAAAAAGATATTTGATGTTGATGACGAAACTCTTAAACTTCTCCGCGCGTAAAAATCCGGGTATGCTCACTGTCCATATTTGTATCTATGACAGTGAGCTTTTTTTTGTTCTAACTATTATATGATAAGTTAAGCTCCTTCGAGACTAACATCTGCTTTTTTAATATTCATTTTAGAATCTATATTAACTCTGGCATATGGATTTTCAAAGTATTGCCCCACATTAAAAATAATATGAACTCCAGATGAAGTGTCGTCAGAGAAGAATCTTATATATTTAACAGGGATATTTTTTAGAAACTCAGTTTTTGATATTTTACATTTTGATTTATCTAGCTCTACTTTAAGACATTGATTCTTAAAAATAGGATATAATACGGAAGCCACTCTTGATGTAATTGCTCCATATAACTTTTCTATCATTTTTAATTTTAATTTCCACTCATTATCATTACCGGGAGTTACCATAACGTCATATTTATGAAGAAATTTTATTTTGATTTGAGGGTCATTATTAATTTCTTGTATATAATTTTCAAGTAGATTCATTTATGGTCTCCAAATTAAGAGCTAACTCAGCCAATTTTTTTGATAATGTTAAAAGGGATGTGGCAGTCATAATCCCTATTGCTGCAATGCGTTGTTCTTCGGGGACTTTATTAAGGACAGCATCAATCTCTTCTTGATTTTTTCTCATATGGGGATGGTCATTAAGAAACTGTTCTAAATTTTGTTTAGCTAGTTCTAGTGCTTCATTCATAAATTCTCCCTTCGAAATAATCTATTACTGTTTGTGGTAATAGAGAATACAGTACTCCTAATTGTTTTTTTAGTATCTTGTGATACAGTTTAGGTGGAACTTTTGATTCTCCGCAATAGAAAGAAGCAAACTCAGATGTAGTCATTGCATTTCCTAATTGTTTATAATACTTATATGATCCTCTATCTCCTGCTAATTGTCTTATGGTGTAAAAGAGAGATAATTGATATTTTTTAGAATGAGATAATTTTTTAAAGTAAACTGAAAGAGAATTAGCATATTTTGCCATATCGCTATAGTTATAATAAAAGTCACTTAGATTACATTTTAGTTTTATATTTGATGAAGAATATCCATCTATTAAAAAATAAGGAATATTAAGGAGACGATCTTCATCTTCCATTTCTTTACATAAAGGGGAAGCTCCAAATGCAGTAAGAGTTTGAAAATTAGTTATTGCTTGTGGGCATTGTTTGATGAATTCTTTTGTCAGACTAAATTGTTCTTCTCCAGAATCACAATCAAGACCAAAAATCATATTTGCTTGAACAAGAGGAATATGACGTGAGACCATATTTACTTGACCTGCTGTTTTATAAACTTTATTTATTTTTGAACCACATGAAGATTGGATTGATTTATTATCATATGATGACCAGGATTCGATTCCAGGAGCTACAGCATAGAATCCAATGTCCGCTAACTCTTTTACTGTATCTTCTAGTAGAGTTGTTAGGTTCATCTCTCCAAAGAACTTTATAGTTCCTTTGGAATATCTTTTAATTACTTCAATTCTTTTTTTCAATCCTACTCCAAGATTAGGATCATAAAAAAGAATTCCTGTTCCACGTCCATTTGTTTTTAAATTAATAAATTCTAAATCTTCTGAGAGTTGTTCTAAATCAAATGATTTATATTTTATGGTCGAGTCCACACAAAAGTTGCATGAGAATGGGCATCCAGTACTTGTAATTCCTGGTATAATATTAGGGAATCTTACCCAACGAGGAATTTTTTTATAGTTATAAACTATATATTTCCATCGTTGTTGAATGCTTGGTAATTCATTAGGTTGTGATTCATTTGATATAAAAAGACCAGTTTCCTTAGGATGGGAAGTCGAGAGAAATTCATCAATTAATTGTTTATCGCAGAATCCAAATATATAATCAAAATATGGTATAGATTCTTTTGAAAACCCTCTAGCGTGTGGTCCACCAAGAGCTGTGATAGTGCCTTTTTTTCTATAGTGAGCAGATATAGCAATTGCTATATATATAGAGAAGGTATATGATGAAATAAAAAGAACATCAAACTCTTGGTTTAAAATTTCATTTATATTTTCATTTCCAGTAAATGAAATATAACGTACTCTATGTCCAAGTTCTTCTGCCCAACAAGCAACACTCTGAGCACCAATAGATGCTTTAATTGGGTTAAGAATTTTAGAATAATAGCTATTGTCAATTTTATTTGATATTACATCAAGGACTCCTATAAGCAATAGGTCCTCCTTCCTTATTCAATTCTTTACTTACTCAACTGTGATTACAGAAGGATCTCCCATGATACGACCAGTGTTTTTTTCTACCTGAACTGCTCTATCATCATAAAGAATAACCATACCAGGATCTTTAACATTTGTTATTTCTATATCAGGGAGGTTGTGCTCTTTTAACCATTCCTTTATAGGAGGGATTTGCTCTTTGACTGCCGCTCTAGCAGTCATTATTTTTACTGTATAACCCTTAGATATCCAATCTTTCATGACCTCAATCATGCCTGCGATAGGGGGTCCTATCTTATCTTCTGAGGCATACCCGTGAACATAATAAGCTAAAGTACCATCAAGGTCAAATCCTATCCACGGAGGAAATCGTTTCATGAAGTTATCATCCTGAATTTCATTTAAATAAGTTTGTGTTTTTATCACCGAACTTTTCCTTTTTCCATTCTCATTTGATATTCTTTTATTCTATCTAAATCTTTTTGTAATGATTTATATTTTTCTTTAAGATTTCTATATTCTTCTTTTGCTGAAATTGGAAATTTAGTGGGGTCTTCTCCATGTCTATCTTTAAGAGACCACATTCTTTTTTGGATATCTACCGCTTGATCGGAGATTATATGATTTGATAATCTATTCTGGCTACTTGCAAGGTTCTTTGCTATTACAACAACTTTTTCTTCTTGATGCCATCTTGAGTCAAGAGCAAACCCTGCTCCAATTAGCGTACTAATTCCAACAAGAATACTTACAAATATAAGAGTTTTATTCATAGCTTCACCTCAGAAAATTTTCAAGAGCATTTATTAATGCCCTACAACAATCTACCTGTTTATCATCCGGACCTTTGAGAAAAACGACACAATTATCTAAGTCTATATCTTCGATTTCGCAATTATATTGACTAGCAATAATACTTGCAGTGGTTAAAAAATATTGATCAGCTGAAGATTTTGAGTCGAACATAACATTAGTCATTGTGCCTCCTTTTTCGGTATGACACTCAGCACCAATTTTATCTTCTAGCTCTACTCCGATTCCTGGATGCATATTTTTTATGTATTCTCTGTCTATAGAGTTTACATTTATCACAATAAAATTTCATTTGCTTGTATAAGGAATCATTCTTTTTTCTTGCTTGAGCAGTGCTCATCTGAGAGATCGCTCGTTTTATTTTTGTTTGCCTATTTACTACCGACCTCGATGTTCGTTTTGGTGCTTCATGCAATGATTGTAAATATGATTCTAAAAGTCTCATGCCATTACTATGTCCCTTTTCCACACGCTTTTAGACATCCCCTTTTTTGCTGTATTTAGTTTTGTCTCAAGCTGTTTAATTTTATTGGTTATTTTTTCAACTTTGGATTCTATGGATTTTTTACAATTGTCGTCTTTACACGATGAAGAAGCTTTTGAGAAATCTTTAAGACTTTTCTTTAAGGCAACAATTTGATTTTGAATAATACATATTGTTTTTGCTTGCCCTTTTGTGTTCTTACATTTTTGGGCGGCAGCACTTAGATATCTTCTATATGCTACAATCGCTGCCATAATAGCAGCAACAATAATTTCAGTTGTATATTCTTCTTGAATAACATCTAAGTATCCTTCAACCAAATTCATTTATTATCTCCAAGCAATTTCTAAAGTTAATACTGGAAAGTCTATTTGTCCAGCACCAGGACTTGCCAAAACTTGAATCCAATCATCCTTATCAATATCAAGACTTAAATTATCTTGAGTCTTTCCTTGTTCACTGGTTAATGATAGTGTTGCGATATCTGTAACAACATCGTTTTTTCTAATTCTAAAAACTCCTGTTGCTACATTTGATGTTTGAACAGCTATGGAAGTTATTGAAGCATTTCTTGGAATTCTAATTCCAGTAGATGATGTAATAACTCCAACAGTTTCCATATATCTTTCTGAAGTTATATTTCTATGATCTATTCCAAATGAGAAAACCTCTCTCGATGTACTTAGCCATTTAGTTCTGTTGGTATCATAGAATAGGAGGATTCCATCACTTGTCTGGTTGAAGGTAGTTCCTCCTCCAGACTTACGTACAGTATCTCTTAACATTCATTAGTCCTCTCTTTGGAATCTTTCTGTTTGAACATATTTTTCATTGCTTTAATTGCAGTTTTATCCTTTTGAATTATATCCTTCCAATACGCCCTCATAGAATCAATTGACTCTATTTGATTTCCAACAATTCCAATGCTAAAAGTTCCGGTTACCCCATTTACTATTGGGCAATTGAACCATCTAACTTCAACAGGCATTCCATCTTTATTTAAAAGATTATTAATAAACTCAGTATACTCATCATTTGATGGTTCTTTCATGTTTTCTTCATGAACATGACTTACTATAGCTTTCTCATCATCAGGAAGAAATTGTAACCAGTCAATTCCTATTATATCAACTTCGGAATCATACCCAAGAAATTGTGCAAGATAAAAGTTTCCTACTACTATTTTCATATCTTGGTCAAGAAGAACAACTATAAAATTCAAGTAATTGAATATATTCCAAATGGAATTTCTCAATTTACTTTCAATTGTCGTTTCTCTTGAGTTGACTACTATGCCTTCAATTCCTGGAGTATCAATCATATTGGTTAATCTATAATCAAATGTAGTTTTAACACCAATATCATTTTCAACTTCAATGCCTGTTATTAGAAAAGATTGTCCTGGTTTTCCCAAACACTCATTAAAAGTTTTATGAAATATATTTCTACAATTATCATTGGCACAATACTTTGTAAATTGTATTCCATATGAGTCTTCCGCATCTTTACCTGTGAACTTTATTATAGAAGAAGTGGCATATTTTACTTTTCCTTCACCATCTAAAACAATAATAATATCAGCGCTGTGTTGAGTAATTGCATAGAGTTTATTTTTTGCTTTACTTAGTTTGTCAATTGTTTGGTCAAGTTTTTTATTTACATTCTGGCTTGATCTTGATACATTAAGAAGGGTTTTTAATCTTGAAATAAATGGCTCCATTGAAAAGGGTTTTGCAATAAAGTCAAAAACGCAACTATCTCCAAGAATTTCTTCAAAATATTCAAACTCATAATAATTCCCAGACATAAATAAGAACACTGCTTTGGTATGGTTATAAAGATCTTTTGCTAATGTAGCTATATCAAACCCAGGAATCTTTACATCACAAATAATCAAATTAATATTATCTCCACTATCTTTGATATATTGAAATAACTTTTCATCTGGGACTGAGAAGGTAACACAATTACATTTAGGCAATCTGCTATTAACCATAGCTTTTGTTGTCGCTAAAATATGCTCATCATCATCTATTATCAATATATCACAATACATATTATACTCCAATTCCAAGGTGCGTAACAATTAGATTTAACGCTTCAGATGTTTCTTTTACAAGAGCTGTCCTTTCATATGATGTAATTAACAAACCGACCAATCCTAAAATTAGAGTTCCCATTCCTATATATGCAACATACATTCGTTGCTTTAACCCGTTGTGCTCTTTCAAGCAGTCAGTTCTTGAATCTACCAGTTTGTCTTTTAAACCATCATTGCATACACCAAGTTTATCTAGAAGAGCGCTGACTGATTCTGCTACAAGTGCTTGTTTTTCAAGAATAGAATTATGTTGGTCAAGCAATCTTCCTTGTTGTTCCATTAATGTCCGATTAGAATCTACTTGATTTTTATATGCTTCGAGAAGCATAAACATATCTTCTTTTCGGAATGTTCCTTCGGCATCTGCCATGAGCACTACCCCTTTATTATCCGTAAAGACGTTCTAACTCTTCGATGGTAACGTCCGTATAGTTATTATTATCATCTTTCAACTTAAGACGCTTCAAATTTCCACCTTTTCTGTAATCAACATGGACCCATCCATCTGGAGCGTATTCTAAGATAATAGTTCTAAATTCAAGATTTGTATATATCCATTTTACAATCTCAACTAACGTAATAGAGGGATCATATGGCTCTATATCAGCAGCTTCTGCTCTTGCGTGGTTTGAGGTAGCTGAGCTCCCTATTTTAATACATAACTCGACGGACCGAAATCCTGAAGTTATTCTTAATCTTCCAAAACGATTTCTTATAGGTTGCAGGATGTGCTTGGCAAGGGATTCAATTTTTTTCCATTGATCTTCGGTTGGGACATTGTTTATTCCATGACGTAATGCGGTTGCGGATTTTATGAACTCTCCATATGAAAAATTTGGAGCGCCAGGAATTGATGCATTGAGATTTCGACTCATGATATTCACCTCACTGTAGATTATTGGAGGGAAATAGTCTTACTTTTATACCCTCCTTTCGATTCACTAATATGCTCGATAACCATCTAAGTTTCGTTCCTCCCATAACTGAGATAATTTACTTCCGCGGAGATTCGTAGTTTCACCAATATAACTTTGAAGATTATCTTCTACTTTTTTTAGATTTTCTACCAAAGAGTATAATTGGGATACAAGAACTATTTCATTCGGGTCTGGGTCACTTTTATTTTCCAATTCTTCTAGTAACTGATTTAATACTGTGACCGAATTTTCATTCTCGTACAACCCCTTTAGAAATCTTTGGGCAGTTTGTATTGGATTTGCCATTTTATAAGAATCTCCTAATCAGTAACATTTTCATCATTATGTGAAAATAAATGGGGAGGACATTTTCATGCCTCCCCATTTTATATAGTAAGTCCTGTTTATTTATTGGGTATTTGTTGTTGTGTTTGATTCATGGCCAGAAGAAGATTTTTACTATTCTCCGGAAGCTTTTCAATAGCAACAAGTCTATTCTGAACAATAAATTGTTGTTCTTCGATTGATAGATTCGCAGCTACTGTTTCTTCAAGACCTTCTTCCCGAATAACTTTCATATTGGTTGTAAGTTGACCAAGTAGATTATTTGCTTCGGCAGTTCCCATCTGAACACCAGACAAGAATGAATTTCGTGCTTGTCTAATAAAACGAACAGCATAAGAAATCTTTTGATGGGCATCAGGGTCATTTTTAGGAATTTTAAGTTCATCCATTGCAGGATCAAGTTCTTTCAAAATCTTATCCCATTGCATGATTTCTTTTCTTCGACCATCTGCCATTCGTTTCATAGTTTTCAAAGAGAAAGAAGTTTTTGCCAATTCGATTTCTTTCTTTTTGAGTTCAGCTTCGAATCGAATCTTATCTGATTCTCTTTCTGAGTTGCCAAGTTGTTCGTCAAGATCCATGATATCAGCACGAACAATTTTAAGATCTTGTTTCTTTTCTTCATAGTCATAAAGAAGATTTACAAGTTCACATTGATGAACATTCATCTCTCTTAATGATTGATAGTACTTTGAAGCAGGAGTTGGAAACTTAACATCATTTAATACTGAGATTCTTGCCTCGGTATCTGTCCTGAAGACTTGAGAATTGAAAAAAGAATTTTCCATATTTTCAGAAGCTGTTATAAGTTCTCGTTTCTCATCTTCACTAAATAATGGTGTTTCTTCAATTACTGCAATAGCATCTTCATTAAAGATCATAAGGTCTTTAATTTCAGGTTCACTTTGTTGCTTTTTTTCGCTCATTAAATGTCTCCTTCACTAAATTAAATATAACTAAACGTTATGTTAAGGTCCAAGTCCCCTTGACTTGGAATATTGTACTCTTGTGTTGTTGCCATTGTTGATCCATCTGAACCAGCAAAAATTAATGCTTTACTTTGAATTCCAGCTGTTCCTCCAGATCTTGATGCTTTTAAAGAATTATTTACCACAGTCCAAGCAGTTCCATTATATTCTTCAGTTGTTGATGTGAATGCATTTCCTGTTATAGCACCACCTGTAGTAATAGCACTTGAAGATGATTCTCCTGTAGCATAATTATCATCTCGTCCATTATTTAGACTTCCGCCAGTAGTCCATGCAGCTCCATCATATTCTTCAGTTACAACAGAATAATTTCCTGCTCTATCTCCACCAATACATAATGCAGATGTTTGAGTTCCTGCTCCACCCATTGTTCTATTGGCAACTGCTAAATTTCCACCTGCAGACCAGGTTGCTCCATTATATTCTTCACAGTTTGTAATAAATGTTGAGGTATAACCACCAATTGAAAGACCGGCAGTTTGAGTTCCACATCCGCCGTTCATTCTTTTAGCTACCAATATAGAACCACTTGTGCTCCAAGAAGACCCATTAAATTCGTCAGTATTATTTATATTAGATGACCAATATCCTGCAAATGTTACAGTAGCAGATAACGATCCACATGCTGCATGATATGCACGTAACGGAGTAAGATCCGCTGTTGTAGTCCAAGAGGTTCCATTGTAGTATTCACAATATCTTCCACCATTAATTCCTGTTATTTTAAGAGCAGCATCTTGAGTTCCACATCCAGTAGAATAGTCATCAGATAGATTCAGATCTCCACCTAAAAACCATGCAGAAACAAGACTGGCAAGATTGCCTGGACTATATTCTTCAGTAGTTGTTATATAACTACCATCCCATCCTGCAGTACATACCCCAGCAGTTTGAGTTCCAAATCCAGCAGCATATCCTCTTAATTCTAATGTATTATTTCCTATAGACCAATTAGTTCCATTATACTCTTCAGTAGTTAAAATATAACCACCATCATTTCCACCAAAAATCAACCCATTACTTTGGGATCCTGCTCCTGATGACCCACTTTTTTCTACACTAATATCATTTGTTATTGACCAAGTTGTGCCATTATATTCTTCTGATGATTTTATATTGACCGAACCGGTAGTTTGACCAGATGCTACTAAAGCGGAAGTGATAGTTCCCAGTGTTATTTGTCCTGAACGTTCTGTATTTAAATCTACTCCAGTAGACCAAGATATTCCATCATATTCTTCAGTATCTGCGTAAAATGTAGAACCATTATATCCACCTGTACATAAAGCAGCAGTTTGAGTTCCACAAGCTCCAGTATCTCTCCTGGTTATTGATAAAGCATTTCCAGCTGACCAAGCAGTTCCATTATATTTTTCGGTGGTGTTTACATATGTTGTAGTCCATCCTGCACATGATATTGCAGCTGTTTGTGTTCCACAACCACTAATGCCTGCTCTTGGAGTACCTAAATTTCCACCAGTACTCCATGAGGTTCCATCATATTCTTCGGTATTATCTGAACTATATCCTTCCCAACCACCAAAAGCTAATCCAGCATTTTGAGTGCCACAACCATCAAGATTATATCTACCTGATATTGCATTACCACCTACAGACCATACTCCCATAACATTAAAGTAAGCGACAAGGGTATTTATATTTTTGTTCATACTCTGAGAGTTAACTTCTTGTAAATAACCTTGAGGGGTAAAAATTCCAGGAGTATTAAGATTTTGGTTATTAAAGATAAGAGATTTATAATCATAATTATCTGGAGTATCAATATCACTTTCATCAGTTCCGATGCCTAATGATAATTTTGCTCCAAGATAAGTATCTGAGAATGGAGTAGTGATATTAAGACTTGCATCCATTAACATTGATCCTTCGGGAAGAGGGCATAATACAACAGGATATTCTGAACCAAATGCAATGTCATTTCCGGTAATATTTAAAGATACAGATTTTATCTGAGTATCTTCAATATCGCCATACACTCCATTTGTCCATTTTAAAATCTTGTTTGCTATCCCATAGTGTATAACAGACATATAAAAACCTCCCCTTTAAACATGAGTGTATGTAACATAAAAAGTTAATGAACCTTGGGTTAGATCGGTAAGACTTACAGCATGATATTCTTCACTTGTTGATGTTGTTGCATAACCGCCTGCTTGTTCAATTCCACCTGCTACTACTGCATCATTAGAACTTCCAAATCCTGCAGCTCGTCTTCGTTCTCTGGACATATCATTTCCAAATGACCAAGTTGTTCCATCATATGTTTCACATGAATAGTATACAGTTACTCCATCATAACCACCTGCCATTAATGCACTGGTTTGGATTCCAGCATCTGACCCTCTTCGTCTTACTGAGTTCATGTCATTTGACATTGACCAGTTCAATCCATTATATTCTTCAGTGGTTGTAAAATATAAAGACCCATTATATCCGCCAAATGCTACCGCAGCAGATTGAGTGCCCGCTCCATTTAAATTATACAATCCAGATATCATTGAATTTTGAGCTGTCCATGAAGATCCGTTGTATTCTTCTACGGCAGCTATTGGATCTCCTTGAAAAGAAAGAGCAGCATCTTGAGTGCCACAACCAGCATGCATATCTACTCCGGTATTAAGAGCATTAGATCCTGTCCATGCAGTTCCATTATATTCTTCAGTAACAGCACTTGTTCCACCGGTATCTCCGCCATATGACAGACCAGCATATTCTGCACCAGCAAGTCTAAGAACTCCACGTCCTGTATTTAACGATCCGCCTGTAGAAAATGTAAACCCATTATATTCTTCGGTAGTTGTTAAGTAACTTCCTCCAACATCTCTACCACCAGCAATGATTCCGGTTGTTGTTGTTCCGGTCCCATCCATTTGAGCTTTTATTCCTGACAGGGCACCACCAGCACTCCATATTCCAGGCATATTGAATAAAAGGGCGATAGAGTTAAGTTGTGCATTTAAAGTTTTATCATCGCTATTTCCAGATTTTTCTCCCTGAATGGCGAATACTCCAACTGAACTTAATGCCAATTGATCAAAAATAAGTTTTCTATAATCATTGGGAATTGGATAGTCGATATAACTCTCTTCCATAGTTCCTATTCCAGCACTCATAGTGCATGTGTTTTCTGAAGCATCAATGAAAGGAATACTTATATCTAAATGACTATTGATAAGAACGCACCCTTCAGGAATATTTCCAATATCAATTACGAAATTGGTTCCTGATAAATCGGTATATTCAACGTCAACCTTTTTAGATATAATTTGAATCTCATCTGGAGCAGGGGAAATACCTGTTAGATTATTGTATATCTTTTTTGCTACACTGTACTCTAAAATAGACATATATATTTCTCCTACTTATATGAGTATGTTAATGACAAAGTTAATGAACCTTCTGGTTGAGCATAATCATAATGTTGAGTCGAAGCTAAATATGAACTTCCTCCCCAGCCACCAGTATTTGCCGCAGCAGATTGTGTTCCAAATGCTGAGTTTCCATAACAACTAATTAAGGATGAAACTACTAAATACCAACTAGTTCCATTGTATTCTTCAACTCTATTAGTAAATCCACTTCCTACTGAAGTAGAACCATTTATTGCTAATGCAGCTGACTCTGTTCCAGTTCCACCTAAAGCTCCAGATCTTTGAATCATATATCCGCCTGCAGACCATGATGTTCCATCATATTCCTCTGTTTCATTATTATGACCAGATCCATCTGATCCACCAAATGCTATACTAGAAGTTTGACTACCACATCCTGCTAATTGATATCTTGCAATGTTTAATGCTCCTCCAGAAGACCATGCTGTTCCATTATATTCTTCAGTAGTAGATTGAGCAGTACTTCCTATTCTACCGCCAAATGATAATCCAGCATTTAGAGATCCAGCTCCAGCCAAATGACTCTTTCCTGCTGCCAAATTTCCACCTGCTGACCAAGTAGACCCATCGTATTCTTCACAATTATTTATATCACCAAGACTATTATACCCACCAGCAAAAAATGTAGCAGTTTGAGTTCCAGAATGTGCCGGTCCTCGAGAACCATTACTATTGAGAATTGATCCTCCTGCAGCCCAAGAAATTCCATTATATTCTTCAGATGAAGTTTTATATGTACCATCAGTTCCAGCGGTAATAAGTCCAGCGTTTTGTGTTCCAGTGGCTGCCATTTGATATCTTGAGTCGATTAAATCTCCTCCGATACTCCAAGTAGAAATAAGAGATGCCATAGTTACTGGATTGTATGATTCAGTAACTGTAGATTGAGTTCCTCCTCCTGTGGTTCCACCAAAACTCAAGGAAGATGATTGATCTCCGCAACCTGATAAATAATATCTTCCTGAATTTATGTTGCTGCCTGTTAACCAATTTGTTCCGTCATATTCTTCACTTGTGAGAG
>Ga0114918_10000603_pt1 | contig 31229 bp, 53 predicted proteins | sample LantaG_FD_87015 | JGI IMG/M metagenome (GOLD analysis project Ga0114918, IMG submission 87015) | Deep subsurface microbial communities from Baltic Sea to uncover new lineages of life (NeLLi) - Landsort_02402 metaG | ecosystem: Environmental > Aquatic > Marine > Oceanic > Sediment | place...
TATGGGGATAAATTTAAATCTAAATTTCCATTAAATAATAATTTTTCGACTATGGGATATAGTCCTAATATACTTGCATTGAATGTTGTTAGAAAATAAAATTGCGTAGATAAATCAGATTGTATATTTTTATATACATTCTTTCCTTTACTAAATAAACCTTCATTTAAAAATGAATCATAACTATGGATATATTGCATTTCATTTCTTTTCCATTTTTACGGTGTAAATATAAGTAGATTCTTCACCATCTGCATCAATGGTGAAATCACCTTGAACATTTATCTTTTGTGAGTCTGAACTTTGCTTCCACCATTCAAGAACAAATTGCTTCATCCTTTCAACTAAATCTTCAGTCATATCATCATAATCACTGTGAAAAATATCTTCTTTTAGAAAATCTGAAAATGATGTAAATTTTTCATTTATACCAAAAGTATAATCTAATAATTCAATGATAGATACATCATCGTCAAAATACCATAATTTATTACCAATAAGAGTGATTCTACCATCACCCATCATTTTTTGAATTCTATCGTCATTGTCGATAGTATCCATATCATCAGGATTTAAATCTATGAAATCACAACCAGGAATATCTGGACCTGCTTCGTGAAGGGATTCGTTAATCACAATTTAGTTTTTCTTTTATATATAAAAAAACTAAAGTGAATTTTTAAAAGTATCGGGAAGTATATAACAATCATTTTCATCATCCCATCGTATAATTTTCTTGTTTAGATACTCATTATATTTATTTTCATCAATATCTATAACTTCACCACTTGGGATTAGAACGACTTTATTAATATGTTCTATTTGGTCTTCATGTAATTCTATTTGATATATATGGATAAATTCGTGTATCGGACTTGTGAATTTAATTAAATAATGTCCAGTAAATCCATTACGTCTAATCACTTTTCCTTTTACTTGATTAAATAATAAATTTCCAACATTTCCATTACAAATTACAGTGTCATTTTTTTTATATTTTTCCATTTTTATTAAACTTTTGTGCGCACAATTATTATATATTTTAAATATAATTAATAAATAATTTGATGCCAAAAGAAAAAAGAATTGTTTTTAGAATAGATGAAGATTTATTTGACAAATTTAAAGATATATGTGAGAAGAACGATAAAAGTGTATCAAAAGTTTTAAGAAATCATATTGATAAAATTGTTGCTAAATATGATGAAAGGAAATAATTACTTTAATTTTACAATACGAACTTTTCCTTCATCATAATCAATTATATCTAAATAACCTTTATCATAAAGTTTTTCTTTCAATTCAATATCAAAGTCATTGTATTTATCAATTGTAGTATCATCTTTTGTTGCCAATCCAAATTCATCTGCTTCTGGTATATCAAGTTCAATAAATTCATAATCTTCTCTTTTGTCTCCTGTTTTACCGTGATTTAAACGACTTGCGTCATCAATCCACCCATCCCATTGCAATGCTTCCCAAATGTCGTCAGTGAGCTCCAGATAGTCCCCTGTAATGATTTGATCGAATAGGTTCTTAAACTTGTAACTGTTGATATATTTCATACACTATATATAAAATTATTTAAACTAAAATTATAAATAATAATATAAAAAAATATGATTAATACGCCTTTTAACTACACGGGTTCGAAATTTAAATTGTTAGAACAAATTATACCTTACTTTGATTATTCTAAAGATACATTTGTTGATTTATTTACTGGAGGTGGTTCTGTATATACCAATATTGTAGATAAATATAATAATGTTATTGCTAATGATATAATTAAAGATTTAATAGACATTCATAAAGAATTATTAAATTCAAATGATATTATCGATAAAGTAAAAGATACTGTTGTATCTAAAGAAGATAAAGAAGGATTTTTAGAATTGCGTAATGATTATAACGAAAATCCTGAACCTTATAAATTATGGTCACTAATGTTATGTTCAACTAATAACATGATGAGATTTAATAAAAAATTTAAATACAATCAAACATTTGGTAAAAGAACATATAACCCAAATACAGAAAAGAAAATTATAGAATTTGTAAATCATGTAAGAAAATACAAATCTAAATTGACATTTCGTTCTGAACATTTTATGAATATAAAACCAACCAATTCAATGGTTTATATAGATCCGCCTTATTCAAATACTGAAGCTGGTTATAATGCTTATTGGAATAAAGATGATGATTTATTATTATATGATTACATTAAAAAAATCGATGATAATAATTCATTTATGGTTTCTGGTGTTGGGGAACATGGTGGTAAAAAATCAAGACTTATTGATATGTTGATAGGGGATGGTTACAATTTTAAAATTTTAAAAAATGACTATCAAGGTGTAAGTAGAAATAAGTCCAAAAAGCAAGGTGATGAATTAATAATCTTTAATTACTAAGCACACAAAAAAGTGATAGAGTTTTTCTATCACTTTTTTTATATAATTTTATGGACTACAAATAATCTAAATCTTCTAATGCATCAATAATATTTTCAGCTGTTTCAGCTGGAACTTGGAAATTAACCCAATCTTTAGTGTGAGTTTTATCACCACTTTCAGGATCAACTTCAGTTCTTAAGTTTCTTGGTGTTCTAATAGAAGCACTTCCGTCACTTTTTATTTTGAAATTACGACCTCTTAGTGTGAAAGTATGATCATCACCTACTTTTTCGTATTCATCAACTGTACCTGATTTGATTGATTTGAGTAATAACTTTTCCAATTCAGTTATTGTAGCTTCTAATGGTCTATCATTCTTCACTTTAAAAACTAATTTATCATAAAAGTTTTCATTCAAAATATCTAAACCAACATCTGTTCTTTTTGTTTTCTTTTGGTTGTTTGTTGGTAATCCACCACTAAAATCTTTAAAAGACAACAAGTTATTTAATTCTCCTTTTGCCATATCTAATTAATTGTTTTTTTCTATATATAAAAAAATTATTATCATTTTTTTTTATATTTCCATATATTTTTAATATATTTATAAAAAATTATAAAAAATGACATTCTGGATTTCGACATTTTTAATCATTATTACATTATATATTATTTATAAGGTATTTGATATTTATTTAATGGAACATTATATTAAACGTGATCGTATACCTAAACGTAAAGTTCATAAAATTCGTTTTGATGAAGAAATTGATTTTGATAGAAAACTTATACTTGATAGAGAAAAAAAGAAAAATGAAAAACGAAAAGAAATTAACAACTGGTTAAAAAATAAATCTGACTATTTAAAATCAATTTAATTTTGTTATCTAATTAAAAATTGGTATAATTACAAAAAGTAATATAAATAAATAAAAATTTCTTAAAATGATTTACAAATACATTATTAGAAAAATTGAAACAAACAACGGTGTTAAATATGTTCCACATATTTGGAATAAAGATAATTGGAAATATCTAATCTTACACGAAGAAACTTATATGGTTTCAAGAAAAACTAGAGTAGAATATGATAAACTTATTGATGCATATAGATTCATAGCCTCTCACCGAATGGAAAAGGGGATGAAAGGAAAAGATAGACCTAAGTGTTTATTTTTCAAAGACGCAATTGCAATGATTCCATTGATTGGTATCTTTTACACACTACCAAAAATTCTAAAGAAAATCCCTATGAAATACCTATACACAAATCCTATAAATTTTGCTATATCAGTAGGTGTACAACTTACCACATTAATGACTTTATTAATAATGATATTTTAAAAATATTAATATTTGGATGAAAAAAGGACAGTGAATATTTACTGTCCTTTTTTTATGATAAGTTTTTGCATAAAAAAAGAGGACACTTTCGTATCCTCTTTTTCTTTTTGGTATCTTCTATACTTTACCTATTTGATCGAATGCCAATTCTAAAGGTGTTTCTCTACCGAATATCTTTACCATTAATTTTGCTCTTTGTTTTTCTGGGTCAATATTAGTGATTAACCCATTAAATGATGCAAATGGTCCTTGAATAATTTGAACATTTTCCCCAATGATATATGGTATATCAAATTCGGTTTGTCCACTAATTTCATCAATTCTACCTAATATTCTTTCTACTTCGTGTTGTCTTAATGCGGTAGCTTTTTTACCATCTTTAAGAAAATGCATTACATCAGGAGCTCCTTCTACAACATGTTGTACCTCACCATTCATATCCGCTTCCACTAATAAATAACCAGGGAAGAAATTTTTATCGGTGGCGTATTTTTTACCACTTCTAATTTTATATACTTTTTCCATTGGTAAAACAATATTATCAACTAAACCTTTTATTGATTCAGTCTGTGCTACCAATTTATCTAAAAATTCTTTAGCTTTTCTTTCTTTGCCACTGATAACTCTTAGTGCGTACCATTTATTCTTTTTTTCCATTTTTATATTTTAATTTTATTTTTTTTAAGGAATTATATAAATATACAATATATTTTTATAATTAAAAAATTATTTATATATGATAATATCATCCAAATTCAATTTCATATCTGTTTTAATCACAGATAATCTATATTCTCTGCCTTCTAAATCATAATTGATTTGAACGTGTTCGATAATTATGACTGGGTTGTCATTATTATAAACTACAGATGGTCTATTACTTAATTCACTACTTAATAAATACCAATTTTTAGGTATTAACCAATCGTCATTATTAATTATAAATGGGAAATCTAACATTTCCATATCCCCAATATATACTACTTTTGCTTCCATTATTTAAATTTTCTTATGTAATCAAATATAAACATTTATATTTTTTTAACAAAGAAAATATTAACAAGAAGATCTTGCATATCCGCCGCCACCGCCACCACAACTTGGTTCATCATCATAACCACCACCGATATTCCCTGTAAGACCTTTCGGTTTTGGTCCTTTTCTAACTTTCTTCTTCATTTCGGCAACAATTGCTTTATCAAGTCCTTCAGTTTCAATAAATTGATCTAAAGATTCTTGAGATACTTCATCTTTATTCACAAAATCATATGCGTCTCTTAAAAATCTTCTAGTGCATTTTTTAGGATAACTTTTTTTCATTAAAAAATCATAAAGGTTTTTTAAAAATTGATAATCAGGAGTTTCTTCAAATTCGTATTCTTCAAAATCTTCTTCAAAATCATCAAACTTTTGAATTTTTGGAGTATCGAATTCTTTATCTATATCTTCTTTACTAAAAACTGTTTTACCTTTTTTTCCTTTTCCTAGTGAAGTTAAAAATTCTTTTTCTATATCTTCTTTACTAAAAATATCTTTTTTTCGTTTTGCCATTTTATCTATGATTTATTTTTGTGAATTAATATATTTATATATATATATAAAATAATGAAAAGATGTTAAAGAAATATAACGAATTTATAAATGAGGGTGCAAATACCAAATTAGATGAAATTGCTAGTATGATAGATTACACAGAATTAGATGTTAATACATCTGAAGAACAATTATATAATTTAGCACAAATTGCTACAGATCTTGATTTTGCAACAATGTGCGTTAGACCAACTAAAGTAAAATATTTAAGAGGAGTTCTTGATGAATTGAATTCCGAAAAAGGTAGTGATGTTGGTATAACAACAGTTGTTTCATTTCCATATGGTACAGACACTTTACAACAGAAAAAATCTGAATGTGAGCAATGTATAAGAGATGGAGCCGATGAAGTTGATATGGTATTAAATTATCAAGAATTAAAAAAGAATGAATTCATAGGATATGAAGAATACCCAGATGATAGAACAGATGATTTAACAGACGAAGTTTCTGATTTAGTGGAAATTTGTCATAAAAATAATAAAATTTTAAAAGTTATTGTTGAATCAGGTAAATTAACACCCGAAGAAACAAGGATTGCAACTATGATATGTATTGATGCAGGTGTTGATTTTATTAAAACGTCAACAGGTATGATAGATGTTGGAGCTGAGATAGATAAAGTAAAAATCTTTAAAGATATTATAAAATCAAGAAATTCAGATATGAAAATTAAAGCTTCAGGTGGGATTAGAACTGAAGATGATGTAATGAAATTTTTACAACTTGTAGATAGATTTGGAATCGGTTATGGTTCAGTGAATAATATTTTCGATGTAGAAATGGGGGGTGGAGATAGTAATTATTAATAGTTTTTAAAAACAATGAAAGGAGAAAGGGGATATTTTATATCCCCTTTTATGTTATATGACATCAATTTCAGTAGATAGGCAAACTTCTCCATAATCAAGAATTAACTTTTCCATATCATCAAATGATATATAAGCAAATCCATTTTTGCCCCAATTTCTACCCCAACTGTTCTTTATTCTAAATAATCTTTTTTCAACATTCACACCATCTAATAAATAAGCATGACCACCCATTTTATTTCCAGATGCTTTTATTAATCCATTTTTATTTGGGAAAAACATATCATAATACCACCATGTCCCAACAACAACAGGACCAGTTGTAAGTATTGCTTGAATTGTTGTGTTCAAATCCCACGCCCATAAATAATTATTAATAAATCCGTATTTTTGTAATATTTTTGCACCTGCTCTTACTGATGTTCCATCATAATCTTCACCTTCCCACACATCTACTTTTTGTGCTTCATTATATAATTGTGTAGTATCAAATGGTGATTTTCCACCTAATCTACTTTTCTTTTGTGTGATTGGTCCAGCTGATAACCAGTGTGTCCAACTAAATGCAACACAATAAGGTGTTTGTCCTTGATCTCCCCACCATCCAGATGTCCACCAATATTTATATGTGATACCAGGTAATTCTTTTGGTAACGTAGATAACATTTGAAACTTTTTATCTCTTTCATCTGGTTTATAAACTCTACCCAATTTTTCTTTTAATTTATTTATATCCATATTTTTTTACTTTTATATATTAATATATAGATTTATGATATTGCGAGTAAGAAAAGTAGGAGAAAACATATTAAGAGAAAAATCCCAAGAAATATCTTTAAGTGATCCAAAGTTATTTGATTATATTAAGGATATGAATGACACTTTAAATTCTGAAGATGGATTAGGAATAGCAGCACCTCAAGTTGGTATACCATATAGAATATTTATAGTCAAATACAATTATCAAAGGATTGTATATATCAATCCAGAAATAGTTGAAGGAACTGGTACATCTAGAAATTATGAAGGATGTCTAAGTGTTCCAAATAGAGGTGGTAGTGTAAATAGATACGAAACAATTAAAATAAGATATTATGATAAAAATTTAAAATTAAAAAGAAGAAAGATATCTGGATATAAATCTATAATAATCCAACATGAGTATGATCATTTAAATGGGATACTCTTTACAGATAGATTAAAAAACAATTCAAAAGACATGAAACATTTAAAAATATATGAAGAATATAAAGTACCATATGATGAAATACCACACAATGGATTGGAAGTTAGGGTAAATGGTTATGATTTTGTAGTTGAAGGTGATTATGATCCAGGTGAAGAAGCTGTTATGTATTATCCTGATGGATCAGGGTATCCAGGTAGTGGTTCAGAATATGATATTTCTAAAGTATATGGATATGATGATGATGGCGAAGAATTCGTCATTTATGATCAAGAACAAACAAAAAATCTCGAAACCAAAGAAAGACGAGAATATTACAAAACAGTAGAAGAATACTTGAAAGATGAATATGATGTTACATTTCAAGATATAGAAATTTCTGTAATTGAATCAATAGAAGATTATTAATCAAATCTAAATATAAGAAATACGGCGATGTTGAGAATTTATTTCAGCCTTATGTTTAAGTCTTTCAGGTAAAGTAGTCGGGTAACTACTCCTTATAGTATTATATAAATTTAATAATGACCCCTTTGAAAAACTTCTAAATACTTTAATGGATTCTCCTTTGTTTATAAGTGATATTGATATAAAACAATTATTAGTAGGTATATAATAATTAAATGAAATATTAAGTCGTTTATGGTCAGATATTTCTAAAAAACTAATATAATAAATAGTAGAAGAAGTCTTTTTATATATGTACCATTTCAATTTTTGGTAGATAGTATTATTCTTTATTTTATAAATTTTTTCTTCATCTGTCATATTGTTATATATATTATTTTGGTTATAGAAATATTTAGTTATATTTGACATTATTGTTTTAAAACTAAAAATAAAATTGTTTTGGTTTTTTAATAAAAAATGATTAAGTTTATTTAATATATAGATAAAAAATACAATATTCCGTTATGAACAAATTAGACGAAAATTTTAACGCATCTTTAAAATACAGAGATATTGATCCTTATGGTGAAGAGGATTGGGATGAGTATGAAATAAAAAACAACGATGCTTTTTATTTTTTCATTTCAAAAAATGATGAAATATATCCTGGAATTGGCGTAGCCAAATATAAAGGAGATAAATTTACAATAGATGTAAAAGATTCTACTATTCCTGATTTAAAAGGAAAAAATATTGGCATAGATGCTAATTCAACAACTAATATTAATAATAGTCAATTTGACACTAGACCAATAAAAATAGATAATGATTCAACTATAGTTGCATTAGTTAATGATTTTAAATTTGGTCAATATTATAAAAACATTCACGAAGCTGTTAGAAATAATTTACATAATAAAGTTACAAATTTATCTGCAAATGTTTCAAAAAATGATTCTACAATCAATCAAATAGAATCCAAAGTTATTCAACTTAAGAAAGAAATGAAATCAGCAGATGAATTTCCAAAAGTAGAAGATATTAATCTTGGTGAAAATGAATTTGTTATCATTAAAACTAAAAAAAATAATGACATTGGTTCTATATCAATTAATATTGGTATTTCAGAATTAGCTACCGAAGCTGATAATAAAGGTGGATATAATTTCACTAATAAAGAAACAAACGAAAAGGGTCCATATATAAAAGCTAATTATGAAAAATTGAAAGAAAATGGACATCTATTATTGAAAACCAAAAGAAACCCAGATGATAAAACATATATAACAAGAAAAATTGATTTATATGATAAGTTTATCGGTAGAATTGTTGATAACACTAATGCAGAAATGAAAGAACAAATTGATAAATACAGAAAACAATACAGAGATGGAATTGCTAAATCTGAAAAATTAAGTACAGAATTAAAGGTACTTAGAGAAAAATATTTAGAATTTGATTTTACCAAATCTGTAACTGAACTAAAAGAATTAATAAAGAATTCAAGGAAATAGTAAAACCCCAAAAACGAAAAAACCTGATAAATTTTATCAGGTTTTTTTTATGTCTGGAAATCTATCCTCTATTTGTTTTAATTTTCGTTTCATTAAATTATCCCCTGTTCCTAATTCACTATTAATATCTTTAATTTTATCCATTAAATTTTTAGTATCTATTTTTACGACTTGTTCAATATCCTTTGATATTTTTTCTCTAACATTTGGTGATTCAATAACAATTTCACCTTCTTCAATTAAAAATTTCAATTGTGAAAAATAATAATTTGGATTTAAAGTTTCCTCACCTTCACTTGATGTTAATTGTTCCAAAGATAATCCAACTTGTCCTTTATATTTTTCAACTTCATCCCACCAATCATCTAAGAACAAATCTTCTCTTTTTGATTCTTTTGTCATATGTGATGTAGCTTTATATTTAACAACAATAGGTTTACCCTTTCTTGGTAAAACATTGTATAAAATAAATTCTGATACTTTTAAGTTTTCAATATCTTCTAAAGATATAGATTTATTAGAATTTTCAACTTTGCCATTATCTAAAATAGTTTTTATATTTTTATCAAGTTCTTTTTTCTTTTCATCTATTAATCTAAAAATTTTTTCTGTTTCTAATTTATTGCGAGTAATTTGTCTATTTCTCATTTTTATTAAACTTTTCAAAATAGATTGTCTTGTTAATTTATTATATGTTAAATTGATGTCTTGAGTCCCATCATAAATTTCAAAATTTATATTCATATATTTATCCATCATATAAACTATATCACCCTCTTCTAATTCATCCCAATCTTCTTCATCGTAAGGATCTAAATCTATTAATTGGTATTTATTAATTTCTTCAATATATTTGGATATGTCAAATGATTCAAATGTTTTAATGTACTGCATTTAGCATTATCTTTTTTCTTATATATTAAAAAAACTTTTTCTTTTTAATCAAAAATTAGTATAATTGTAATAATAAAATTAAATGATATGAAAATAGGAGACAGAGTAGTTGTAACTAAAAGAATACATGGTCATAATTATAATTTAAAACAAATTTATGATATATGTTATGATTATGGTAATGGGACTTATCAGTTAATGAAAGATGGTTTAAGAGGAAATACATCAATTTACCTTGATGAAATGAAATTACATAAAGAAACAATAACTGCACTTAGAAGACAAGAAAGAGAAATATCCCAAGAATTAGAATTTATTAAATTGCGATTAGATTATATGAATGAAACTAATTGTAAAAAATTTGAAGATAGTGCATTTTTATCATGGTATTTAATTAAAACATTGAATTCAACTGATAAGAATAAAGAGAAAAAAATTAGTAAAATTATTAACACCATATCAAATAATGTTAATATTGATATATTAAAAAACACATATTAATGGAAATCGCTAACGTATCACATAAACTATCAGGAATACTCAATAATATGGGTATAACAACAGTCATAACTCATAATATGTCATATTTGGATATTGATGATGATGAAAATCATATAACATTTATCCCCACCGATAAAGTTAATATGGTTAAATTTAAAGGTGGTGACGTATGGGTAGATAATAGAAATAAAATGAAAATCGGTCGTTTTTTAAAAGATATTTTATCTATTGATGATAGTACTATTGAAAATTTAGTTAGTCAATATATCACATATTATAAAATAGAAACAGGTCGTATTGATGAAATTTTTGATATAGTAGATGGTAAAGAAATTCATCGTTGTTATCAAAAAGAAAATTATGTACCAGGTGGAGGTTCTTTATGGGGTTCTTGTATGGGTAACGCGGCAGAAAATAGATTAGAGATGTACATAAAAAATCCTAAAAAAGTAAAATTACTTGTTATTAAACAGGGTAATAAAATATCGGGAAGAGCTTTAATGTGGACTACCGACAAAGGAATTTATATAGATAGACCATATTGTAGATATGATAAAGATTTAAGGTTATATCAATTGTATGCTGAAAAAATGGGATTTACTCATTATTATAAAAATAGAAATGATAGAAAAACAGTTAAAATAAATGTTCCTCGTAATCATCCGTATCTAGATACATTTAAAGTAATAAATAATAAAACAATACAAATTTAAAATGGAAATAAAAATAGGAGACAAGGTAAAAGTATTATCAAATTCTAGTGGACATAATTATGTAATAGGAAATACATATGTAACATTAAGATATAATGCTGGAAATAATATGTGGACATTAGCTAATGTTAGAACACCTAAAACAGCGTGTGGTAATGGCTGTTACACAAATGAACTTAAACAAATAGTTGATTCTAAAGAAGAACTTTTAAAAACAAGTAAAGAATTAGAAAAAAGATTATCAACTATAAAGGATAAGATTAATTTCATGTCAAAGCACAAAATTAAAGAGTTTGATCAAAAAGAATTCTTATCACATAGAGCTTTAGAATTTATGAAAGATGATAAAAAAACAGATGAAGAAAAATTAGAATTTTTTAAAAATCTAATATAATGATACTAACATCTATTATTGCAATATCAGCTTATTCAAAATTAGAAAACATAATTAATGAATACCTTGTGAATAATAAATTCAACGAATTTATTCCATTTATTAATGTTTTAAAAAATACTATTTTGGATATTGGTTTTGGCAATGTAGAAACTGAAATAAATATTGATTTAGAAGGTCAACAACTCGAAACAATATTAAGATATAAAAATGCCATACTTTGTATGAATACATTATTTGTTAAAGATGATGATGTTTTGTTTATACATTATACGGATTCTGTCTATGTGACAGATAATGATGGTGTAGTAAAACAGGATATTTTAAAATATATATATAGAGAACAGTAATTTTTTTACGAACTTAATAAAAAAAAAAGAAAAAGATAAATGTCAAAAGTTATAGAACTAAAAGGTGAAGATATTGTAAATGCTTACGATGGTGATAAATTATCAGATACATTCGGATATTCGTGTGCAAATTTCAATTGTGATTACCAAAGAAATGTAGATATGGACTTATTTAAAATTTATATAGACAACATTGATAATATATCGTGTTTTGTGTATATCGATGATGATGGGTTAATTGAGGGTAGAAGAATGTTTTTTAAAGGAAAACAATTATTAGATCATAAAGTGTTTCCAATAATTACAAAATTGGATGATGAAATTTATTACTTATATGGATTTTATGGTAATGATAAAGGTCCAGCAGATGATGAAATTATAGACCATGTGATTAATAAATATAATAATGAAGTCATCCATATGGATCATGGACATTTTAATAAAGGACAATATAGATACAAAAGAGAATATTGGATAATGCAAATTGATAATATGGATTATCCAGAATTTCCAGCTATTGATTATTTATACGCATCTGCTGAATTATCAGCTTTTGCAAACTTTAATCCATCACTAAAAATAAGAGAATGGTTAGAAGAATCATATGATAAAGAAAATGTTTCATTTAGTTCAGCTTATCATTTTAAACCAAATGGAGGAGATGATAACGATTTTTTCTTAAAACATTGGAATCAACAATATTATAAAGATGATAAAGAAGAAGATGACGATGATGAAGTTCAAGATGAAGTTCAAGATGATAATGAATATTCTACATATTATGACGAAGAAGAAGTTCAAGATGAAGAAATTCAAGAAAGTGTGAAGAAATTTGGATCAAAAACTACTTGTCCAAAATGTGGTAAAGAAAGTTATGGAAATTGTTGTTAAATAAAAATAAGCACAAAAAAAACCTGATTAAATTAAATTTAGTCAGGTTTTTTATTCTTGGTGATGATCAATTGGTGGGTAATATTTGTAAAATTCCCCTTTGAATTTTTCCTTTATTTCATCATATGAAACAGGATAAAAATTCCAACTATCAACTCCAATATCACAGGACTTAAATCCTTCTCTTTCATCAAGTGAACCATGTGAATGTCCATATAACCCCCATGAACCATAGTGACTATCTTTCCATACTTGCATACTATAATGACAAAGAGTAATTTTTTGAATTCCTCCTCGTGCATCTGTATCTGGTACTTTGATGTGTAGTATTCCTTGAATAGAATCAAATCTCCATTTGTTCCTCAAGGCATCGTGTTCGTGATTGCCCTCGATTAAATGAATTTTTCCATTCAATCTTTCCAATACACTTTTCGTACTTTGTTTACCTGCTCTGAAGGCTAAATCCCCCAAGTAGTAAACCGTGTCTGTAGGTGAAACCTTTTCATTCCACCTTTCAATCATCACTTCATTCATTTCGTCAACATCTTTAAACGGTCGTTTTGAAAACCGTATAATGTTTTTGTGATAAAAGTGATGATCGCTACTAAAATAAATCATAAATTTTAATTGTTTTTTAATTTTTGTTTTTCTGCGTTGGTTAAATTATTATAACCAACTCTATTAATCTTATCTAATATATCATCTATATTCTTTTGTTTTGAATTTTTATCTCTACGATACTTAATATCTTTATCTTCATGGACGGTTTCTTTTGGTAATAAGTTACTTAACTTATTTTTCAAATTTGTAAAATTAAAACCACCATTACCATTCATATATCTATAAATGAAATAAATTGTTATTCCTAAGAATATTAACGATATAAAACTACTTCCACACATAATTTTTTATTTTAAATATAACTTAAAATAAACAAATAAAAAATAATATTATAAAAATAATATGAAAGCAATTAATAAAATATACTTACATTTTACATATATTATAATCGAATGTGTGAAATTAAATAGATTGAATATCTTAGAAAAATATTTAAATAAGTTTAATCATAAATTTAGAAAAAGATATAAGTTAGAAATTAAAAAAGTTGAAGATTTAACAACATTAATATTGACCAATCAATTCCGTGTAAGTGATATAGAAACCATTGATCATAGATTAATTTATGTTGTTGATAATCAAAAAACACACAACGAAGTAGTGTGTTTAGATAATAACTTAATAAAAAAGGTTACTGGTAAATACAAAAGTTCTGTATCTGAAATTGATACTGGTTTTAGTAAAAAAAGATATAAAGTTACAGTTTAAGTACTTCTAAAAGGTACTTTATACACATTGTAAGTTGTTGATAATGTGTTTGTAATTACATTAAAAAACCCAAAAGTATCCATATATGGATTTTTTCCTCCAATCCAACTAGGATAATTAAATAATTGTACTTTCATATTTGAATCCCTGTGTCTATTATAAGTCCTATAACCTTTACTTTGAGCAAACAAATCGTATAGTTTCATATCATTATCATTTCTAGTATAAACCCTATCTAAATACCAACCATGTCTTTTTGTTTTCCATAATAGTGCCCTACCTAATAATAGATTTGTTCTTTCATCAACTAGTATAACTAATTTACAAACTCTTGGGTTTTTCGCGTAGATATTAAATCTTTTAGAATCTACATTTCTCATACAAGAACTATTTAATTGACCGCCCCCAAACATATAATGTTTACCATCATACCAATATTTAATATCTTCACCTTCAACAATTCTGAACATATCAAAATTTCCATCGATTATTTTTTGTTCAGTTTTAAATCTATTCACAACATCTTCTAAATTGTATTTCACTTGTTCGTTAATTAATCTACCAACTCTTTGAGATTGTCGATAAGTATTGGTGAAAAATTTTAATTCTTTTTCTTTTACTCTTTCAATTCTTTTTGGTGGTAAATAACTAATATATCCTACTTTCCCAATATCAAAATAATCAAAACCTTCTTTAGATTTTAACTCCCTAAAAATACCTATGTCCAAATTTAAACTTTTCCATATAGTATATAAATCTTTAGATAATAAATAATTAATATCGTGTTTCTTACTGTGTATATTTTTTACTTTCATATGTTATAATAATTAAACCTAAATATAATAAATTTATACATAAAAGAAAAGTATATTTTATTCTAATGATTAATATTGTTAATAAAAAAAATCATATTGAAACTCCCTATGATTATTACATAGGAAGACCATCACCTATCGGCAATCCATTTACACATAAACCAAATACTCGATATGGTGAACACATTGTAGAATCGCGAGATAGTGCTATTGATAACTATGAAGATTGGTTAAAGTATAAAATATCTGAAAATGATCCTATCATTATTGAAGATTTAAGAAAAATATCTTACCAATATAAAAAAGATGGACAAATAAACCTTGTGTGTTTTTGTCACCCAAAAAGATGTCATGGTGAAATAATAAAAAAATTGTTAGAAGGTAAATTATTTGATAACGATTTTTAATATATAACAATGTGAAAACCTTTAGAAATTTTATAAATGAATCAAATAGTGATATCAATATGTGGTATATTGGTAAAGGCAAATACGATCAAATTGATATTACCAATTGTATTTGTAGAAGGGTTACAGATTATTTTGTTCAATTTGCATTACCATATAATAGTTATTTATACAATTTTAAAGAATTAAATAAATCAAATGATCCAATCCCAAGATGTTATGCAGTTCCTAAAACTCAAAATTTAAATAGAATAAATCAAACCAAATATAGTTGTGTTAAAAATGCAACACAAAGATTAAAAAATATTTTAGATATTGAAATGTTTTCTGATGATAGTGTTGATTATTTAGATGTGTCAGACACTATTGATATGATATCATATTTACCTAAAAATAAATTAAAAATGGTTGCTGGATTAAATCCATATAAAAACAAGTTTAGACAAGAAATGAAAATTGGTAGATTTTTCAGACAACACACTTTACTTGATATAGATAAAATTGGATTACCTGTTATTGAAAAATTAGTATCAATCTATAAATTTGTAAATGATGCTAGACTAGGTAAACACCACATAGAAGTAGTTGAAGGTGAAGACATTAGACATTGGTATAGTAAGGATAACAATTCTAAAGGTGGAACACTTGGTAAATCTTGTATGAATGAAAAAAAACACCAAAAATTATTTAACATTTATGTAGAAAATCCTGAAGTATGTCGCATGGCAATTAAACGTGATAATGATAATCCAGATAAAATTGTAGGTAGAGCTTTATTGTGGGATACTGATCAAGGAATTTATATGGATAGAATATATACATCTGACGAACATCATAGATTTTCATTCATAGGATTTGCAGATTTAAACAATTGGGTGACAATGGATAACTATCAAGATAGACTTACAGTTAAGTTAATAGATAAAGATTTTGGTGATGACGATAGTAATCCATATATGGATACATTTAAATATTATTATTATAAAGATAACTTATTATCTAATCAAAGATTACCAGGAAAGTATAGTTATTATATTTTTGATGATTTTTAAATACTGTTAATTTTAATTAATTTTTTAACATCAACTTCAATGCCATTTTTGAATTCTTCAAGATTTTGTAATAATAACTTTTCTAATCTTAATTTTTCTCTTATTTTGAATTCGTCTATTTCTTCATCTTCTTCATCTCTTTCATACTCACCTGATAACATTTTTTTAAATGATTTTATATTTGATAAACAAGATTGTTCTCTTGATGTAACATAATGCGAAACGTATTTTAGTATATTATCTAATTTGTAGTTTTTCTCATCAATTATATAACAATTACCAGTACCATATCCTTGAATCATATCATCTTCAAATCTATATTCTTTGTTCTTATAAATAGTTTTAAATCTATCATTTCTTATATAAATATAACCTTTGATCTCTTGGATATGTGCAGGAAAACATAATAATCTAATTTCTTTTGTCGTTGCACCTACCCATATTTTAAATATAGAATAATGTCCATCAATTTCATCCCAATCTTCTTCATCAAAAGGATCTAAATCCTTTTTGTCATTATCAGAATCAGAAACCTTTTCATTGATTTGATTAGAAAAATTTTTATAATTTTTAATAGTCATATTCTATATATTATTATTTAAATGAGTAAATAATTTTTTATCCCTCATATTATAAATTAGATCTCCATCTAGTTCAACTTCAATTCCACCATTCCATACATTTAATCTAGCTTCAACTTTGTTATGTTTTTCAAGCAATGCAGAATAAAAACTATCACCTATATTTACCCATTCGAAATTATCCCAAGTCATAATCATAATATCAACAAAATCCTTTTCACCAGTGGTTACAATAAAATTTACAAATTTTGCATACACGAATAATTCAAATATTTTTCTATAATTTTGATACCAATATTTTGTAATTTCACTTCCATTGTAAAAAAATTCTATCCAGTAGTTCACACCCATTCTCCAATTGGTTATTTTAATATCGATAGTTTTTTCATCGGTTATTTTAAATTGCCCTAATAAATATTCACTTTGAGTATCTGATTTATAATCCCATACAATATCAGTACTTTCTGATATTTGTATCAGTTGTTCTATCGTAGTATTTGGTTTTGTTGCTAAATATGCCATAATTCTTATTAATATACTTAATCTATATATTAAAAAAAAATTAAAAAAAAAACTTAGACCTTTCGGTCTAAGTTTTCACTTTCAATCATTTCTGATTCATCCCCTATTTCGTGTTCTACTAATACACTATCTAAAAATTCTTTTTCTAATTCCGATAGTTGATCATCATTCTGAATCTTGTAAAATAAATCTTTCATTCTTCCCATAATAATTATTTTTAATTTTTTCGTTTTAAATACAATGCAAATATAAGTAAATAATTAATACAAAATTAAAACTTTATAAATTTATTTCAATAAAATAAAAAAAGAATTTTTATACATGTTAGATTATTCTATAGATTTCACCAATGGTGCAAAAGTAACAATAAATGATGGTGATTTAGATAAATATAAAATTATATTTACTAATAACGATACAAAACAAATTATTTATACATCTACTGTAACTAAAAAACATTGGGCCAAAACACTTCAAGTATTTTATATAAATTGGAATATAAAAATAATTGGAAATGAAGAAACATTAGTCGATTACAATATCAATTTACAAAATAAAAAAGTTTTAATTAGATTCCAATCTAAATCATTAGGGGATTCAATCGCATGGATACCATATGTGGAAGAATTTAGAAAACTTCATAATTGTGATATTTATTGTTCTACACATTTGAATGGGTTATATAGTAAAGAGTATCAAGATGTTAAATTTATACTACCAGGTCAAATACCTGAAAACACATTTGCAATATATGATATAGGTTGGTTTGACCCGTATGAAAATATGAACCCTCAAGATTATAAACTCATTCCATTACAACAAACAATTACTGATATATTGGGATTGAAATATAAAGAAATTATAACAAAAATATCAAAAAATGAAACTGAAATGCCATTAGATAATAAATATGTTTGTATTGGAGAATTTTCAACAGCAAACGCTAAACATTGGCATTACCCATATATAAATAGTAGAGAAGGTTGGCAAGAACTAGTTGATTGGTTAAATTCTATAGGATATAAAGTAATGGTTATTAGTAAACAACATACACATTTGAAAAATGTTATAGATAGAACTGGTAATTTTCCACTTAATTATAGAATTTTAGAATTGACACATTGTGATTTTTATATCGGCATTGGTTCTGGATTGTCTTGGTTAGCTTGGGCATTAGGTAAAAAAGTAGTTATGATTAGCGGGTTTAGTGATCCTATTTGTGAATTTAAAGAAGGTAACATTAGAGTTACAAATACTGAAGTATGTAATGGGTGTTTCAATAAATATAAATTCGATAGAGGAGATTGGAATTGGTGTCCAGTTCATAAAAATACTGAAAGACAGTTTGAATGTACTAAAACAATAACACCAAAAATGGTAATTGATAAAATAATTAGTAACAAACTGATTGATGGTGAATATGATTTTGATGATACAAAATATGATATAACTTTATCAGAAAATGATATAGATATAACAAATGATGGAGATAAAATACTTATACGGTATAAAAATGAAACTCAATCAGAAAATATCCATATAGATATAATAGATAATAATGGAAACACATTGTCCGAATTTAGAAATTCTATACTTAATAAAAACCATACATTATGGTCAATTTTACCACCAAGTACAATGAATATAGTGACAATAAGTTTATTTAATAATAAAAAATCTTTATTGAAATTAAATTATATGTTAAAAAAATAAATTAAATTAAAAATGGAAAACCATATTAAAGCATTAATGAAATATCTTAAATTTGAAAAAATTGAAGATAACTTATATAAAATTGAAGACGATGAAAATGTAAAAAATTACTACATTGGAACTGAAGAAGAAATTCAAAAAATTTATATTAATGAAATACTAACAAGAGACGAATGGGTTGCAGCTGTCGAAGAAGGTAATACTGATATGGGTTATCTTGATTGGGAAGAAGAATTAAAAGGTGACTACGCTGAATTAAATACCCAAGATGGGACTTTTGAAACTTTTAATATAGAAGGTGAAAATATTATAGTGATGTTACAACAAATTACATAAAGGGAATTTATTCCATAGACAGTAATATTAGAATTCATGTTGTTGTTCCCCAATCATCCCATGCAGATGAAGATGAATAATCATCATAATGTCCCCAACCAAAATCTCTAACCTTTCTTGTATGCATTTTCTCTTTTATTAAACCATCTTTATTCATATCGTTTAATATGTTTTTATCAAACCTTTCTTTAAAATAATATGTGTAAAATTCTTTAAATCTATTGTTGTTTAAATTTGTAAAAAGATATGATAAACCACCCATTTCTGGATCATTTACTATTTCATCAGTCGTTAAATCAAATTCTATACTATCATATATACTTGATGTTAACATATCACCTAACAAATCTTTATAATCATATGTAACACCAACACTCTTAACAAGTTGGATTTTGCGTAATACTATATGATTGTCTTTATAAGTTAACCAATAATAATAACCTTCCATTTCATCTTCTTCGTCAAGAAAATCAAATTCAAAATCTTCTTTCTTACTCTCTAAATATTTCTTGAATTTTCTAATCATAATTATTAATATATATAAAATATGAAATACTTAAAATTATTTGAAAATATTAATGTTGAAGATTTAGATCCTTTCGATGAAGAAGATTGGGATGAATATGATGATGATTATAAATATGAAGGCAAGTGGTTAGTATATAAAGAAAAAATACCTTATAATAGTAATCAATCATCAATATGGATTGGGCAAATTTTAACTAAATATGAAATTTGTAGATATAAGAGTAATTTTAATTTCGACAAATCTACTTTTATTGATTTAAAGCACATTAAAAATAGAATAATACCTTTATTACCAAAAGAAATTAAACGAATAAAAAGTGATTCATTGGAAATTTTTGTAAGACATTTGAACCAATATTCTTATAATAAAATTAAAAAAAGAAAGTATGATTATTCAAATAGAATATCAAACAGATTTCCTTTATCCAAAATAAAAAAATTAGTTAATATTAATGATAGTGATATTATTTTTGGAAATGAAAAATACATGATAGATTTATGAAATACTTAAAATTATATGAAGCTGATATATTTGATGATTATGACCAAGATTTTGAAGAGGAAGATTGGGTAAATATAAAAGATAAAATTGAAATAGATAATGTTGTTTATACAGTAGATAATATGTATGAAGATGGGTATTTATATTTTTTAGAAATCAGTAATAGTAAAGATTCAGAATCTATCTTTGTTACAACAGATAGAGAATATGCAGGTAGGGTAGCAAGAAAACAATATGAAGATTTAGATAAAGAAGATTTAATAGAAATTATAGGTAAAGATAATCTTGTTAGTTGGGCATTTGGAGAACCTGTTCAAATTGGTAGTACAATAATGAATTCATTAGAAGAATGGTTTCAATATCTTCAAGACAATCCAGAAGAATCATTATCAGGTGATGGTTTAGAACATAAAATTACAAACTGTTCAGATAATATAATTAAACAAATAAAAGACACACCAAAAATTGCATATTTTCATTAATTTTTATTATATTTAGAATATGGAATATTCTAATATTAAAGAAGAAATTTTATTTGTACCAAGTGGTGAAATTGTTGTAATAACATTATATAACTTAGGTGTAATACTTGGTTCAGATAAAAGCCATCACGTACCTTCCAATGAAAAAATAAACATGAAACATATCGATGGTTACTGGACAATACAAGATAGTAAAAGAGATGACTTTGTTAGAGTAATGAATTGGTCAGGTATGAATCAATGATTTCTAAGAGTAATGTGATCTCCAAGTTTATTTTCTAATTTATTACTTAATATACCTTTTTCATAATAATAATTTAGAAATGTATCCATATAAGGAAAACGGTATGAATTGGGAATAGATTCACCTTTTCTCTTCTTTTTCTTGAAAAAATTTATATACTTCGTAAAGATAGATATATCTTCTTTATCTATAGGTAAAGCCACTCTAAGATTCTCATATTGATCAGTTGAATGACACATCCAATTGTGTTCTTTTGCGAATTTTTCAAATAACTTTCTATCAGCATCGTTCACAGTATAAATTCTATCCATGTACATACCTTTATTTGTTTTCCATATAAGAGCTCTACCAAGTATTTTATCAGAATCTTTATTATATTTCATAATTAACATTTTAACAATTTCTGGTATATCATCATAAAATTTAAATTTGTGTTGGTGTCTATCGTATCTCATACAAGAATTATTCAAAGAACCACCACCTGGTTCATAATTATCACAAAGATACCATTTAGCAATTCCATCACCTTCAACAAATTCAAAATGAAATGACCCTTTTAATCTTTTAAATTCAGATATAAATGTATCAATTGTTTTAATATTATTAGGAGAACTATCATCAAATCCAACTTTATTTAAAATTCTACCAATTTTAGTTTTTACTCTATATTTATTATTCCATTTAGTTTCTTCATCTATTGTTATTGTATTTCCTTGTAAATCGCCTAATCTTTCTAAATATCTCTTTGGTAAATATGAAACATTATTATCAATATCATCGGTTAAATCAATATATAACATATCATTTTTAATAATTTTTTTATATATTGATTCTACCAAAGAAGGTGGAGCTGATATTTCCGAAAATACATTTTTTAAAAACTTATAAAATCTAACACTGAAATTAGGGTAATATTTTATAATATCATTATTTCCATCATATTTAGTATCAATGATTTCGTCCCAATCATCTTCACCACCATCACCTTCAAATTCACCTTCACCTTCAGGTTCATCTTCAAATTGAACCAGTGAAATACCAGTATCTCGATTATGGTCTAATACTTTATATTTTCTTCGTTTATAATCATCTAATGGATTTTCACCAACATCAGAATTAAATTCTTCTTTCAATAAATCTGTAAGTCTTTTTAATTTCAATTTATTTTTAGTATTTTTATTTATATATTAATTTTTATATATACAAATTATGGGTTACACATTTGAAGAAGCGGGTATTAGTGAAGACGTTATAAAGTTATCTGACTTTATATCTAATTACATTCATAAGAAAGGGAAAACCCCTAAAACATATACTATAACTAAAAAAGAAATCCCTGATGATATTAATTTACCAATTAATACACTTATAATTACATATGATGATAATAAGGAAAAAAGAGCTAGAGGATGGGTAGATTTAACAAGAAGTAAAAGATTTAAGTCTGGTAATGTAGAAATAAGAATGACAGTTAGAACTTTGAAAAAAAGTGTCCTTTATCACGAAGTAAATCACATCTTACAATTTATAAATTTAGGAAGAAGTGGAATGATAAAAAAAGGTAAATTGTCATTTGCTAAATCACATAGTGATAAATTCAATGATGAAAAAATAAAAACTTTTTTATATCTATTATATAGATCAGATAATAATGAAATAAGTTCTAATGTAATTCAATTCTATGGACAATTAAAAGGATTGATGAAAAAGAATATCAAAGAATTAAAAACAAGACGAAAAGGACTTACAGATGAAATAATACAAGTATGGAAAGATAGATACTTTGACAATACTCTTCCAGATAGGGAAATTTATAAAATGTCTAAAGTTCTAGAAAAAATAAATCTAACAAAATTTTTTGATGGTGTAGATAAAAATGAACTAAATAAATTATTCAGTTTGGTTTCTTCAATTGATAATGGCACACTCAAACATAAGAGACGAAATTTATATCAATTTTATAAAAACATGCCATTGGAATTGAAAATCAATAAATTGACTGATAAACAATTAAATGATGAAATGAATAAATATCAAACAATGATGAATGAAAGAGGTAAAAAAATGACATCAAGAATTGAAAAAGTTAAATATTTATTATAAAAACAACAAACAAAAATGGAACAAATAAAAGAAATATCTTCAATAGGATTTAAAATTGTAAAATCAACATCAAAAAAATTAATTGGGTATCAAATAATTGATGAAAAAATCACAGTAGGTAAAAAATTGAAATTAAAAAAAGAAGATAAATATAAATCGATATTTGTTGATACAATTATAAAAGTAAACGATAAAACATACCATATTTTAAATTCTAATATAGGAATTATAATTAAGAAAATATAATTTAATATATAAGTAAATGGTAAATTTTACAAAATTTTTAGATAATGTAATTCGAGAAAGCATATCTTTTGGGAAAGCAGATAAACCAGGTATATTTTGGAAATTTAAATATAGTGATAATACTATCTTTCAATTTGAAACTAAAATAAAGTTATCAGGTAAAAAACATTTATATCTTATTTTAACAAAAAGAAAGTTATCAAGAGATATAAATATTTATTTAGAAACTTATTTGAGTGTCAGACCAAATAAAAATGATGATAATTATGATTTTTCAACTACAGAAACTCCTGGTATAGATGGTTATAGATATAAAACTATTAGAAGTATGTATTTAAATTCTTATCCAAACTTGTTGAAATTATATGGTATGGTAAAATTTAATAATTATCTCACACACACAAGAACAAATGAACTATTTGTTAAGGATTTAATAGAATGGACAAAAAATGACTTATTGCCTTGGGAACGTTTTGGTGATTACTCATTTAGATGTAAAGATACAAAATATCAAGATAAAGAAATATTTATCAGAGCTGGTAAAACAAGGTTGTTTATATTTTTAAATGGTGGTCAATATAAACACTTCACGTTAAATAATATTGAATTAGATTCATATGGTGGAAATTTATTATATGATACAATAGCAAAAACAGAAAAATAAAATTATGAAAAATTGTGGATTTTGTGATAGGGAAAAAGAATTAACTTTTCATCATTATATCCCTAGAACCGTTCATCTAAATAAATGGTTCAAAAAGAACTTTACTAAAGAATATATGAAAAGTCATGGTATTGAACTATGTAAAGATTGTCACAAACAAATACATATATTCTTTACAGAAAAAGAATTAGGTAGATACTATAATACCAAACAGAAGTTATTTAGTAATGAAAAAATTAGAAACTTTATAAAATGGATAAAGAAACAGAAATAGATATTGTATTCTACCCATCAGGAGAAATAAGAACAATATCATATAAGTTGCTTAACAAATTATTTGAAAGAGAAGAAAATATAGAATCTATTAATTTAGCTCAAAAATCTAAAGATAGAAATCTTCTTGGTATAAGATGGGATAATGAATTTAATGAATGGACAATTAGTGACATCAAATTAAGACTCTTTATTGAACTTACTGAAGTTAAATATAAATCAATTTCTTAAATGTTTACAACAATTTCTATATAGACACCATCCTAAGAAACAAGTAGTTAATGTTGATCCTACCACTATTAATTTATGAAATACTAAATTATCCATTCCTATACAACATCCAAAAAAACTTGTTATAATAAGAAATAAGTAAAAAAGGAATCCTAAACCACTAAATAATATCGAAAAATTTACAAATAATTTTAACATAAGTCTTTATCTTTTTATATTTATATATTTAAATATACTTCAAAAGACGTCCAGAATCCCCTATTTTAGTGTGATAGATGTCACATTTTGGTGTGATAGTTAATTGATTTATAAACTCACTTGTGAAAATTATATATATATAACTATGAAAAGGAAATTAAACATAATAATGATATTGACTGTAATAGTATTTGCGACAACTTGGTGGGGATTAGAAAATTTAATTTATAGAGAATTAAATACCATGACTCTTATGGGAGTTTCTTTCTTCACATCAATAATGTCAGCAATTGTTTTATTAATTTTATATAATCTTAGAAACTTTAAGTAATCCCATCTTTTATTTTCTTAAATGAATCCAAAACATACCATCCACCATAACCCCACCCTCTTGTTAGTAATTTGGAAAAAAAGATTATACCCCATGTTTTATTGTGTTTAACTCCAGTAACCTCTACTTTATCGCCCATGCTAAGTGCTGATGCTACTTTTATTCTATTCCCTTTTCCATCCATTGATATACCACCATGTCCATCATTGTAAACAAGACACAAGGGTTTAACTAACTTTAAGATATCACCTACTCTAAGTTCTGTGTCAAATTCTTCTTCTTCAAAGTCTTCATCTGACCAATCTATATCTTCATATAATTTTAAGTGTTTCATATCTACAAATATTTATCTACATTTAGATTTTCAATATTCTTTATACCTTTTTGAAGTTGTGATATTCTTGTCTTATCGGTGGCTCCAGTATAATTAAAATCTTTTTGCAATCTATTATATTTACCCTTTTGGGCTGGGTATGTTCTTCTTAATTTTTTCTTAACTTCTTCTTTCTTATCTCCCTTGAATAAAACTGTAAACATACTATTATATTCTCTTGTCCACCAATGAGATTTGTGATTTTTATAAAAAATTTCATCATTCATTTTTTCTAGGAATCCACCACCGAAACCAGCAATGTCCCATTTGGACCATGCAAGTCTTGACTTATCTTTAAATCTACTATTTGTAGCATAATAATTAATTTCTTCTTGTGTATATTTATTTATCACACTTGTTATACCATCTTTATTAATAAATTGAACTTGGACATATTCATCATTACCTACATCAATGTTATCTATAAATGTGTATATATCAAATTCATTTAAACTTTCTCTTATTTTTGTTAATTGATTAATTTTAGTTTGATTGTCATCTATTCTTTTCTGAACATATTCGATGTCTCTTTTTTTCTGAACAATAATACCTTTAACATGTTCTTTTACATCTTTCTTAACATCATCAACACCACTTGCATTAAAAATGTATGTGAATTCTGAATTTAAATTACAACGATAACCACCATCTCTTATAAACATTTTATCTTCAAACCTATCAAATTCAACAGGATAAAAATAAACTTTTTGTACTCTTTCTTCTTTTGGTATATTGTAGATATTTCTTGGATATAAATCAGCGACTCTTTCACTAACATCTATTTCACCATCTCTTAATAATGAAAATGTGTAAAGAACACTACCAGGTGAAGCAAATTCATATTCTTCGTCTTCTACTTCTTCCCATTCGTCTTCATCATAGGTACTTAAAATTGACTCGTTGTAAAATGAATTAAATTTTTTTATCATCTGAAAATTATTGTATTTTTATCTATATATAAAAAATTAAACTCTATATTATGAAATTATTTAGATACTTAAATTATCATGACGAACTATTAACAACATTTATTGTTTTACTTATACCATTACTTTACACACTTACATCAATTGGTGCATTAGTGAAATATGGATCAGATCCAAGTGTATGGATGTATTAGAACATACACATATGGTTATTTTTCTGGTTTTTATACTGATGGAATATATGCACTTAGACCAAGTTATGGTATTAATGATATTTATGGTAGAGTATTAAATTATAACGATGGTGATTGTAATTATCTTACAGGTTATGCATCTGCAGATAATCATACTAATGGACAATCAGTTAGATTTATCTACACCGGCGGTGGAACTCCTGGCTCAACCATTACAGATTATGATGGTAATTCATATGATGTCGTAACTATTGGGTCACAATACTGGACAAAGCAAAATTGGAAATGTACTCACCTAGATAACGGAACAGCCCTAGAAAAAATTACAGATAATGCAGAATGGATAGCAGCATCAACAGGCGACTATTTCTATTGTGCCCCCAATAATAATGATATATATATATAAAACTATCAAAATAACTTTTTTATGTCAAGTTTTTTTGATATTGAAAATCATCAGTTTTAAACCACAGATTGAGGGAACAACCTGATAAACGCATCATATATCCATTATAATTATCATCAGGGTGTATACAAGATTGTATTTGTTTTCTTATTGATATATTCATATTTTCATCATTAGTGTCTTCTATAGCCACGATACTTCTAACAAAATCATCAGGTAAATCATACCAACTATTATTATACCAATATCTAAAGGTTGTTGGTGTGGTGGGTACGACAACATCACCAAATTCAAAATCGATAGGTGATTCTTCTTCAAAATCAAAATCATCATCATTGAAATCAAAATCCTCATATAGTTTTAAGTGTTTCATATATCTATTATATTTCCTCTATCAATTTCCCAAAGTGTAGCATTCCTAATAATATATATATCCTCATATGTACCACCATACCTACTATTATCCCATAACTTTTCTTTTTGTAAAACTACATAATAGTCTTTCTTACCAGGTTTCTTCTTATACCTATCTATTGATGTATCATGAAATTCCCTAATCCATCCATTTCTCCACCTATATCCATTATCTACTATTAACTTGTGAAATTCTTCTAACTTATCATCAGATACCTTAACAATTTTATTCTGTGAGTATTTCGTATTTGTTAACTTCTTAATGTCTATGTCCATATCCATATTCTCCTCAAAATCAAAATCTTCTTCATCCCAATCAAAATCCTCATATAATTTTAAGTGTTTCATACTGTTTTTATTTTATCTTTCATCCATATGGCATCTATTGTTCTACCTTCTGAATTAGTTAAAGAAAATTCAAAATCAATAATTGCTAAATCTTGTTTTTGAATTACCCATTGTCTGACAAGTGCATTACTGACTCCATGATGAACCCTAACTCCATGTATATCAATATTATATAGTACAACATTATCAGCATAATCATATACATTGATAATTTTACCCTTTAAATTATCATTCAATATATTTACTATAGTGTCAATGTCTTTATATTGTTCCCATAAATCCATGATTTTAAATGATTCAAAGTCAAAATATGGTTCCTCATCAAAATCAAAATCATCATCTTTAAAGTCAAAATCCTCATATATCTTTAAATATCTCATACTTCCTTAATCCAACATAGTTTTTTATTATATATTAAAAAACTATGTTGAAAAATAACTTAGAGGTACCCATTTATAATAATAGAATTTAATATATAAATCATATGAAATATATAAAACTATATGAAAATTTCGATTTTGATGACTTCGACTTCGAAGAAGATGAAGAACAAGATTACCTAGAAGTAGGTGATGTAATCAATATACCATTTGAAATCCTAAACCCTAAAATGATAACAAGAACAGATGAAATGGGTAACTATCATACAGAACCTATCCCTTATCGTATATTATCAAAAGTTAAAAATATTAAATATCATAAAGGTAAAAAAGTATTGGAAATTGAAGGTAAATGGCCCCTGTATATTCTAAGTGATATAGAAAAATATAATGAACCACTAAAATAATATGAAATATATAACTAAATATAATGAAAATTTTGATTGGGATGATGATGACTTCGATTACGAAGAGGAAATACCTGCAAATTATAAAGTTTTCGATATGGTGGAAATCAATATGTCTAAATACTGGTATAATGGTAGATGGGAAACATATGATGACCATTTCAGAGTAAGACGAATAAAAGAAATTAAACATACTGATGATATAAAAAACCCACCGAAAAACTATGAAGGTATGATGTTCCAAATTCAAGGAGCTTCTCCTGAATTGTGGTTCAAAATAGACGATATAAAAGGACTGAATGAATCATTCGATTGGAATGACGATGACTTCGACTTCGAAGAAGAAGAACCTAATAATTGGGTAAGTGTACCGAAAAATGTCATCCTACCAATAAAAACAAAAGTGAAAATTAAAAATAATCCTAATCTTAAACATAAGGGTAAAATAGGTATTATTATTCAACATTATAAACATTGGAATAAAATTCTATTCGATACTGAAGCCCTCCTTTATAAAAATAGTTATATATTAGTAAGACAAGAAACCCTAGATAGTTTAAATGAAAATTTCGATTGGAATGACGATGACTTCGATTATGAAGAAGATGATGGAAATTTTAATGTACAATACCATATAGATAACGATATACCAATTAAAGTCTATAAAAAAGATTGGGACAAATTTGCAGATATATGTAAACAATCTGATATACGTATAAATAATTTTAATAGATATTACCCTGATAAGGATGATTTTATGTATATATGGTTATACCGCAAAACACCTTCATATGCAGAACATACTTCAGCTAAAAACCATTATGAAGATTGGAATGTAGATAAATCCGTACTATTCGAAAACTTTGATTTTGATGATGATGACTTTGACTTCGAAGAAGAACAACCTGATAATGATATAAAAGTAGGTGATTTGGTTAAATTAGTAAATACAGAAAAAGTATTACTAAATAGAGACAATCGATCATTACCATATAAATTAATAGATACAAGAAATGAAATTAATAGTAAATGGATAATTCAACAAGTTAAAAAATTCGATGTGTTTGGTAAATGTTTTGGAATAGGTAGTAGATGGTATCTGTCTAAAGCTTTTAAAAAATTAAATACATTAGATGAATCATTCGACTTTAATGATGATGACTTCGACTTCGAAGAAGTAGAAGAAATAATTAAAGTGGGTGATAAAATTATAATAAAAGATAACTTATATAAAAAATTTCCATCATGGACAAAGGATATTAAAGATGATATAGGTAAAACTATATTTTATGTTCATAGTCTAACTAGAACCAAATGGTATAATTTTGATTGTGTAAAAATATCAAGAATTAAAAATGCGAAACAATGGTCCTTTTATATACCAATTCATATGGCTATAAAAGTAAATGATATATCTGAAAATTTTGACTTCAATGATGATGACTTCGACTTCGAAGAAGTAGAAGAACAGACATTTTATATTGTAAAATTAAAAACTATTACTGGTGATATTCCCATATATTATTTAGCAAATAAGATAACAAATAATTTGGTGTATTTATATAGTGGGGAAGGTTATCGTAAACATTTGTTTACTGGGGTAGATTTTGAATTAAAGGATAATGATAAGATTTTCAGGGATGGTATGAATAGGGATTTTGTTTATTATGGTGAGTGGACAGATACTACTATATTGAATAATGATGAATTTAACAATATGAATGAATCTTTCGATTGGTCAGACGATGACTTCGATTATGATGAAACACCTGATATAGATCCATATAGTTTAAAATTTCCAGTTAAAGGTGTTGTTAATAGTAAATGGATTGATTACTGCAATATAAACCATTGGGATATAGAATCATATCCACCAGTTGGTCAAGAAGTTACTATTGATAGATTAAAATCATTAGATTGTTTAGATTTAAATGATAATCATAAATCCAGACAATGCTATTACATGAGCTTACCATATCCCATTCCATACGATAGTACCAAAGTAGATGAAGTGTGGTATCCTTTTGATAGTATAGATATAAAAGAATAAAAACCGTTACTGGATTGAAGGGACTACTATTATTTTCTAATACAAATAATCATACATAGTCCTACTAATTATAAACTTTAAATCATACTCCTGCTCAAACATTACCGAAAATAACGAAGGCGATAGAGTTTGTAGTATGTGCGGTGGTAGTGGATACATGGGATGGGATACAGATTGTCCCCAATGTAGATAA
>Ga0114918_10000605_pt1 | contig 31177 bp, 24 predicted proteins | sample LantaG_FD_87015 | JGI IMG/M metagenome (GOLD analysis project Ga0114918, IMG submission 87015) | Deep subsurface microbial communities from Baltic Sea to uncover new lineages of life (NeLLi) - Landsort_02402 metaG | ecosystem: Environmental > Aquatic > Marine > Oceanic > Sediment | place...
CTCCCCCCCCCGGCCCCCCCCCTCCCCCCCCCCCCCTCCCCTCTCCTCTCACCTCCCACAGACGACACGCTCGCCATTCTGGCCGCCCTCGCCTCGCCCGAGATCGAGGTCATCGCCCTGACCTCCACCTTTGGCAATGTGACCACCCCCCGGGCGACCGCCAACTGCTTCACCCTGCTCGACCTGGTGGGCCTGGGCGGTGGCGGCGGGCCCTCAGGGCCCGCCACCACCACCACCTCCCCGCCGTCCCCGCTGGTCGTCGAGGGCTCGCACACCATGCTCAACGGGGCGTCCAAGCTGCGCATCGCGGCCTTTGTGCACGGCGACGACGGCTTTGGCAACACGCACCCGCCGGCCGCCGCGACGGCAGGGGCGGCGGTCCCGCACCCGGGCAGCGCAGCAGACTTCATCGCGGCGGCCTCCCGGGCGGACCCGGGCGGGGTGACGGTCTTGGCCCTGGGCCCCCTCACCAATGTCGCCCTCGCGTATGAGCGCGGCCCCGACGTCGCCCCCGCCCTGGAGGTGGTCGCCCTGGGCGGCGCCTTCTTCCGTAACGGCAACGTCAACCCGGCGGCGGAGGCCAACATGCTCGGCGACCCGGAGGCGGCCGACGCGGTCCTGGCCACGCCGGGGGCGCGCGTGGCCATGGTGGGCCTGGACGTCACGCACGCGTGCGTGGTGTCCCGAGCCGCCTTCCAGGCGTGGGCGGACGCAGTTCCCGCCGAAGCCCAGCCCATCGCCCAGTTCCTGGCGGGCGCGGTGAGCTTCTACATGGGCTACCACGCCTCCTCCTATGGGCTGCAAGGCATGTTCCTGCACGACCCGGCGGCCTTGGTGGCCGTCCTGGCGCCGCACCTGTTTACGTGGGGGTCGGGCGCGGTGGTGGTGACGACGGGGTCCGGGCCCAGCCGGGGAGCGACCGTCATGGACGCGGGCGAGAAGGACTGGGGCCGGGGCGGGGGCGGCCACTCGTGCCGGGGCGACTGCGACGGCCACCCGCCCGCCGACCCGCCGCCCAACGCCTGGGTGGGGCGGCCGCGGGTGCGGGTGGCGACGTCCGTGGACGCTGCAGGCGTGGTGAACCTGGCCCTGAGCCGGCTGGGCGCGTCTGTGGTGGAGGGCGCGGCCCGGCGGGCGGCGCGTGACAAGGCGGCCGCGTGAACGACGACCCCAGTCGCGCGCTGCGTGCCCCCGTGGGTCGGCGTTTTCCTCCTTATTTGGGGGGCGCTAGGCGGCGGATGGACAAGTGCTTACACACAAACGCACACACGCATACGGCGAGAGAGAAAGGGAGCAGAAGGATACCGGAAGGAGGCGCGCGCGCGCAGGCCTGTAGGGCCCGCGCGGCGCGCGCACGAAGTGAGGTGATGGAAAAAAAGCTCCTCCATCCTCCTCCTACTCTCTCTCTCGCCTGGGCGGCGGGCGGCGGGGGTTTTGTGCCTCTCTCTCCATCCACCCCCCGCACCCCCTCCCCTTCTCAACAGCGCGCCCCCTCCACAAAATTCACGCCCCCCCTCCAACCCCAACCCCGGGCCGATGTATTTTTTGTTGTAAAAATAGGAGCAAGCGCGCAGCGACATTTCCCCCCCCTCACCCACCCACTCACCACCACCCACCTCACCTCCACACCACCGCCCCCTCCAAAAAAGAGATTAAAAAGGAACTTCAGTGGTGGTAGTGTTGTTGTTGCTCCTGCCCACCAGCCAAGCCCGCCCCGGCCAGCTGCTGGGACAAGGACCGCTTGGCGGCCGACCCCCGGGCCAGGCCAGCCGCCGCCGCGCTCGCCTTGTCGTCCAGGGCCGACGAGGCGGAGGAGGCCAGGGCGGGGCCGCCCTTGGCCACGGCGGCCGCGCGCGCGGCCGCGACAGCGTCCGCCGTGCGGGCGCCGCCCCGGCCCCGGCCGGACGGGAACACCACGCCCGGGCGGCAGGGCGTGTCACACAGGTCGCCCGATGAGGCCGGGCCGCCCATGCCACCCGATCCCATGGTGGAGAAGCCGGCCCCCGGCGGGGCGGTCCCAGACGCGACGCGACGGCGCCAGGCGGCCAGGCGGGCGCCGTGCGCGGCGGCCGTCGTCGTGCCGGCGGGCGGCAGGGCGTAAGCCTGGGCGGCGGCGGCGGCCGCCGCGGCGGCGGCCACCATGGCGGCCTGGGGCGAGGCGGGCGCGGAGCCGGACGGGCCCGCCAGGGCAGAGACGGAGCGGAAGGCCTTGATGCCGCCGCCGCCGCCGCCGCCGCCGCCACCTTCCGCCATGGGCGACCCTACCGCCGCGGACGCAAAGGGCGAGGACGGCGCGGACGCGGCGGTCGGATGGGTTGGGGCCGCCGCAAAGGGCGACGCCACGGGCGGGCGGGGCAGGGAGGAGGAGGAGGCCTGCGCGGGAGGGGCACCCGCCTGGAGGGGGCCACCGCTCGCCGCGGCCGCAGCGACCGCGGCGGCCGCCGCGTCAAAGGTGGCGGCCAGTGAGGCCCCGCCCGCGGGCGCGCTGGCGGCCGCGTGCAGCTGCTGAGAGGCGGCCAGGGCGGCCGCGGACACCTGGCGCTGCATGGCCGCCGCCCGGGCGTGCTGCTACTGCTGGGAGGCGGCAGCCGCGGCGGCGGCCGCAGCCGCGGCCGCACCCGGCGAGGTCGGCTGCCCCGCCGCCCGCCCGCTCCCGCTCGTGCCCAGGCGGTGGGGGTGCTGGCCCGAGGGTCCGCCGCCCGCACCACCCCCACCACCACCACCCGCGGGCGAGGAACCGGACGACGCGCCAAGCAGGCGGCGGGACAGGGACTTGACGGAGGAGCCCGCCCAGGAGAGGACGCCCGACAGGCCCGCATCGTGCGCGTCGTGGCTGCCGGCCTGGCCGGCCGCCGCCGGGTTGTGGGCGGGGATGCCGCCCGGCGCCGCCGCCGTGCCGGGCCCGACCCCGCCCGCCTTGGACGGCATGGGCGGCGCGTCCAGGGACATGGAGGCCGGCAGTGCCGCCGCCGCAGCAGCAGCGGCAGCAGGGGCCGTGCCTGGCAGGACCAGGGCGTGGGAAGTCACCCAGGGGTGGTGGGCCATGTCGACCGCGCCGGGGCGTTTGCGCGCGCTCTTGGCACAGCTGGACGACACGTACGCCACCAGACCCGCACTCATCCAGGCCGGAAACGAGGGGCGCCGGTACATGATGCAGTCGCACGTCTCCGCCCGGGTCGCGCGCTCAAAGGGCGGGCGGCCGCTGACCAGCTCGTAGGCGAGCACGCCCAGCGCCCACACGTCGATGGAGGGGTCGTACTCCAGGACGGCCTTCTCCTTGTTGTCCTCCGGGCGCGCTTTTTCCGGGCAGACCAGGACCTCGGGCGCCATGTAGTCCAGCGTGCCCGCCCGCGTGACGGGGCGCTCCACCCGGTGGTTGATGGACAGCCCAAAATCGACCAGCTTGACGACCAGCCCCGGCGAGGACAAGCAGGCACCCTCCGCGGTCGCGCCGGGGACGCCGTCCAGGGGCAGATGTGGCGAGGCCAGGAGGATGTTTTCGGGTTTAATGTCCCGGTGGATGACGCCCAGGAAGTGGAGGTAGCGTACCGCGGCCAAGGCCGGCGCGATGACGGCGGCCGCGACGCGCGCCTCGCCCATGGCCCCGCCCGACCGCTTCAGCTCCTCGTACAGGTCGCCCCCGCCCGCAAACTCCTGAGCCAGGTACACGTGGTCCGCGTCCTCGAAGGCCGCGTACAGGGCGACGATGTGGGGGTGGACCAGGGCGGCGTGGAGGCGGACCTCCCGCTCGACCTGAGCCCAGTTGAGCTCCGACAGGCGGGCCTTGCGGTACAGCTTGAGGGCGACCCGGGCCTTGGTGGCCCGGCAGGTGGCCGCGTACAAGAGGGAGGCCTTGCCCTTGTACAGCTGCTTGTGCAGGTCGTAGTCCTCGACGCGCCTTGGGGAGGGGGAAGGAGAGGGTGGATGGCGATGAGAGATGAGAGAGAAAGAGGCAGGGTGGGGAAGGGGCGCGCGAGCGCCGCGCGCGCGCGCCGCCGCAAGAGGGCAGCTCTCTCCCTTTTTTAAGCAGCAAAGACGGCGCCGCCAGGTCTCAATTGGTGGTCCCTCCACCCCCGTAATCATATGCTGAGGCCGCACTGCGCCTTTGGAGGGGGTGAAACCGTGGTCGGGCGGGCAGGCGAGCAATGCACGCCTCGCCGCCTCTCCTCTAGATTGGGGTGCGCCCGCTCTCTCTCCTCTTCTTACCACTGGGCCCCGTCCGGCCGCTGCATGCCCGCCGGGCACAGGCCCGTCACGACGACTGTGCGCGGCGTCTTGCAGTCCCGGGTCAGGCGGATACCGTCTCCCAGCATGCCGGGTAGGCGGGGCGGGGGGACGGGGGCGTCCACGTCCATCATGGCAGGCGGGCGGGAGGCAGAGGGAAGGCGGGCTGGAGAGGGGGCAGGGGTCAGCGAGGGGGGGCTCACTCGGACCTGCGCCTTGCTTGGGCTGCTGCAGAGAGGAAGGGGGGGAGCGGTCTTGTGAGTAGGGGTGTGGCCCGTCCTCCAGTAGCACCTGCGCGCACGCTGCTACTGCTGGACCGCGGCGAGCAAGTGGAGGCTGGCGCGCTAGCGGGTGGGCGGGCGGGCGGGCGAAAGAAAGTAAGAGGGCCATTTCCCCCCCCCCGTGGCCGGGCCATTCGCAGTGTCCAATGTGGGGCACGACCGCCCCAATTAAAGGGCCTCGACTGGCTGTCATGGCCACCCTGACCCCCCAGGCGTGCCCTCCAGTACACACAGTGTCCGCTTGTGGGTTTAGTTAGGGCGTGCGTGAGCCCCCAGTGGGCAGAATCGGCGGGTAAAAGGAGAGGCCCCACGCCGCGCGCGCCGCGCGGCCTCTCCTCAACCGCCGCCGCTCAATTTGGCTCTCTACCTCACGGAGACACCCACCGCGCCCACACGCCCTCGCCCCTCCCACACACCTTGAGGCTTTTGTTTAGGAAGAGGAGTGCGGGCTTGTGTGATGAGAGGCGGGCTCAATCACGCCAGCTTAGGCAGAGGCAGCCATTATGTGTTTGGAAGGAGAAAAAAGGGCGGCTAGGGGAGGGGCCGCAGGGGAGTGAAGGTGGGGCAGAGGCGGCGGCGGCGGGGCAGCCGGCCTCTCTCTCTCTGTTTTTCATCATTTCACGTCCCCTCTCCCGCCAGCCCTGCAAACTCGGCCATGCCAATGACCCGGATCCTCCCATCCGCCCGCCCGCGCGCCCGCGCCCGCTCCGACGCCGTGTTGTACCCCCAATCCACTAAATAGAGCTTCCAGTCCGCCAGGGCCGGGTCGGCCGCGCAGGCCTCCAGCGTGGCCAGCTTGTCCTCGACGAAGTGGAGCCCGGTCGACCCCGGGTGGGCCGCCGCCAGGGACAGCAGCACCTTGCTCTTGGGCTCGCCCGACACCGTCTGCGAGAAGATGCGGTCGTCCGGGAAGGGCACGCCCGCCGTGTCCCGCAACAGGGCCGCCGTGAAGCGGGCCTGTTTTGTCGTGACGATGAAGGCCTCTCCCGTGGCCAGGAGGTGTTTCAGGGCGTCGGGCGCGCCTGGGTAAAAGGAGTTGGCGCCCAGCCAGTCGCCCAGGTCGCGCGCCATCCACTCGTCCCGGACGTCACCGAAGCGGCCGACGAGCTGATGTGGGGAGAGGGAAGAAAGAGGGGGGAGAGGCGATGAGAGGGCACGGGTGAGGGGGTGCGTGTGTGAGCCTGGAATGAGAGAGAGCAGCCGCTCTCTCTCCCTGCCGCGCCCCCTGGACCCCCCGCCAGGCTTCAGAGAAGGCAAAGGAGGCAAGGGCGGCTTGAGCGGTGGCGACTCGCCCCCCCTGGCCACCCCCCACCTCTCAAACTCCCCTCTCCATCCATCCTCTTCTCTCTCTCGTCAACTCACGTCGCCCCGGTCCAGGCCCCACTTGGCCATGCGGTCCGCCAGCATGGCCGGCCACCCAGCCAGCATGTCCTCCACGCCCACCCCCTCCACTAGGCATCGGACCTGGACCAGGTTCTCGTAACCCGTCTCTATGACGGGGCGGACGGCCCGCATGGCGGCCAGGACGTCGCCCTTTTTAGCTTGCACGTCCGGCCGGGCAAACAGGGCGGGCCACAGGCGTTCGGACGCGATCCAGGCGGAGGTGGCGGACTCGCCGACTGAGTCGCAGGCCACGCCGTCAAAGTCGAGGGCGAAGACGTGCTTGGTGGAGGTGGAGGGTGAGGGTGTAGGCGCCGCCATCGCGTGCACGGCGTGTGTTGCGCGGCGGGCGGGCAGCGGTGGACGGTGCGGCCGTGCGCAGTGAGCGGGAGCAGGAGCACAAGTCAGGCTTGGCCTGGGCGTGGTGCTGGCACGCATGGGATGTTCCCTCCTGGACGTGCGCGGCGGCGGCGAGATGAGAAAGAGCTCCCACAAAACGCTTCGACGATGTGCGCTTGCATGCATTTTCGCTTTCTTTGCGTTTCTGTGCGTAGAGAACGCACGCCCGCACCCATTTCGATGCACGGCCGCCCCCGCCCCGTCCCCGGTGCGGCCGTCGACCCGGACAAGGCCAAGGCCGCCAAGCAGCGGGTAAGGCGGAGGGAGCAAGAGAGAGAGTGAGAGGTGCGCACACGTGCTTTTCTCTCAACCCGCGCCCTTCCCCCCTCTCATCTCATTCCATTCACGTCCCGCCGCCCCCCTCCATCCCCTCACAACCAGCTCGCCCTCCTGACCCGGCTGAACGATGAGGTCCTGGACCGGCGAGGCCGCCCCGCTGACCCGGCGTCCCTGTCCCTGTCCGCCACCCTGCTGGAACACAACCCGGAAGCCTACACCGCCTGGAACTTCCGGCGGGAGGCGCTGGGCCCCGTCCTGGCGGCGGGCGGGGCGGCCGCCGTGGAGGCCGCGGCGGCCGAGCTAGCCCTGACGGAGAAAGCCCTGCTCCGCAACCCCAAATCGTACGCGGCCTGGCACGCCCGGCGGTGGGTGGTGGGCCACAGGCTGGCCTCCCTGGCCGCGGAGGTGCGCCTCGTGGACGCCCTCCTGGACGTGGACGCCCGCAACTTCCACGCCTGGGCGCACCGGGGCTGGGCGTGCGACCTGGGCTGTATCCCCGCCGCTGACCAGCTGTTCGCCGCGGCCGCTCGCATTGAGGCTGACTTCTCCAACTACTCGGCCTGGCACGCCCGGTCGGCGCTCCTGGCCCGCATGCACTGGGAGAAGGTGGGAGGGGGCAGAAGTGGGGGTGGGGGTGGGGGTGGCGACGACGGCGGCGAGGAGCCGCCCACCACGCTGGCCGCCCTGCTATCCTCCGCGCCGGCGGGGCCGTCCTCTTCAGGCGGCGACTGTGGCGGCGGCGGCGACCGCGGCACACACCCCACCGCCAAGCCCACCACCCTCCCCCTCCCCGTCCTCGCGGCCGAGTGCGCCCTCGTCCGGGCCGCCACCTTCACCGACCCGACCGACCAGGCGCCTTGGTTTTACCAGCGCTGGCTGGTCGGCCAGGTCGTGGCGGGCGCCCGGGCGGCAGTGGCGGCGGAGGAGGAGGGCGGCGGCGGCGACAAAGTGGCTCAGGCGCGGCGCGCGGAGGCAATCGCGGCCGCGGACGCGGCCTTGGCGGCCGAGGCCGCCGCGTGCGAGGAGCTGCTGGCCGCCGAGCCGGATCGAGCCCTGTGCAAGTGGCCGCTGCTGGCCCTGGCCCACCTGGCGGATGCCCGGGCGGGGCTGGCAGCGTTGGTGAAGGGGGGAGAGCAGGGCGGTAGAGGTGGAGGTGGTGGTGAAGACGCCACGCCGCCGCCCGCCAAAGCCCTGTATGACGAGCTGGCGGCCCTGGACCCCATGAGGCGGGGCTTCTATGAGGACGCGGCGGCGGGGCGGGCGGCGGTGGTCGTGCCGGAGGTGTGAGAGAGTAGAAAAGAGAGAGCAGCAGCGGGTTGAAAAGAAAAGAGGACGCACGCCGTTTCTTGCACATACGCACTCCGCGCGCGCACGGCCCCGTCGATGGAGCATACGTGCACGCTTGGCAGCGGCGGGGGTGCGCCCAGGCATGGCGCTCGCCTCCTCTCCACCACACACACACGCACTCTCTCTTTCTCGTTTCCTCTCTCCAGGCAAACCCACCACTCTCATCTCTCTCTCCCCATCCCCGCTCTCTCCCTCCCACCTCTCTCTCTCTCAAGGCGACCGCCGGTGGATCAGGCCCTTGCCGTGCTCCTCGTACTCCGCCTTGGATAGCCACATCTGCTGGAAGGAGCCCAGGGAGGCCAGGATGGATCCGCCAATCCAGACAGCGAACCGGCGCTCGGTCGAGTTCATGGGGGCGGACACCTTGGGCTTGACGCCGGCGGCCGCACAGGAGGCTTCCGCGCCGTCCACGCCGCCGTCGACCAGGTCGCGCTCGATGCGGTCGCGCACCTGGGCGAACTGGGAGGAGCCGCCCGTCAGCAGGACGGAGGAGAAGAGCTCGCGCTTGATGTCGGTGTCCGCCCCGCCGATCGCATCCCGCACCAGGCCGGGGACAGAGCGCATGGGCGGGGCGCTGGCCGCCGCGCCGTAGGGGGGGGGCAGCCCGTACAGGTCGGACAAGATAGACGGGCGGAACAGGGCTTCCGGGATGGCAAACCGCTCCAGGCCAACGCTGACCTCCGTCCCGTCCGGCAGCTCGTAAGGGATGGGCGGGACGGGCGCGCCCCCCGGCGTCCCCGGTGGCTTGGTCGTCGGGTCGAAGGGCGTGTCCGCCACCTTGCAGATGGCCTCCTTGGCGTCCGCCAGCACGCCCGCCACCGCCCAGGCCTTGTAGGTCGGGTGCGTCTTGGGGAAGGGCGTCCGCACGGCCGACCACTCGCCCGGCTTCTGCTCCGCCCTCTTGACCGCGTACGGCGGGTCCACCCGGTGGCCCGCCTTCTCCCAGGCCGCGCCAAGGGCGGCGGTCAGGGCGGCGCCGCCCAGGCGCTCCCGGCGGATGGTCTTCTTCAGGAGGTAGCCGTCGTAGACGGCGGCGGCTGAAAGGAGGAAGGAATGGAGAGGTGAGAAAAGATAAGCGCCCTCACCATGGCTCCACTCCTCTCAATTTCCGCCGCCACCGTTTCTCTCTTTCCACTCTCTCTCTCTCCGCCGTCTTCGCGCGCGGGGGTTGTGATCAGCCGAGGAGCTCATTCAAGTTCAAAAACACCCAAGACAACCATGGGCGAGGCTGTGAACCCGAAGGCCTACCCGCTGGCGGACGCGCAGGTAAGGGGAGCAAGAGGGATGCGTGGGCGCAGCCGCCGGGCGGGGGCCGCCGGCATCTCTCGGGCGCGGTCCCACCCGCCGCCTCACGCTCACTCTCCCTCCTCCCTTCTCCCTGCACTACCCGCAGTTGTCCAACACCATCATGGACATCGTCCAGCAGGCGTCCAACTACAAGCAGCTGCGCAAGGGCGCGAACGAAGGTAGGAGGAGAGGAAGGAGAGAGATGCGAGAGCAAGCGCCGGCGGCGGCTAGCCGTCGCCCGAGCGAGAGAGAAAACTCGCGCTCTCTCGCCGCCCGCCGCGCCCGGCCCAGCCCTCCCGCGCCCCGGAGGAGCGCAGGGGAGTCCCGGCCGCCCCATCGCGCACGTATGTACGCACTGACTCCCACCCACCCACCCACCCTCTCCACAAAACAAACAACAGCGACCAAGACGCTCAACCGGGGCATCTCCGAGTTCGTCGTCATGGCGGCCGACACGGAGCCGATCGAGATCCTGCTCCACCTGCCCCTGCTGGCCGAGGACAAGAACGTGCCGTACGTGTTCGTGCCGTCTAAGGCGGCGCTGGGGCGGGCATGCGGGGTGTCCCGGCCGGTGCGTTTTTTGTTTGGGGAGAGGGGGAGAGGGGAAGAGGGGAAGAGGGGGCGAGCGAGCGAGCGCCGACCCCCCACACCCTAACCCCCTCCCTCATTCTCTCTATATCTCCCATTCAACAGGTCATCGCCTGCTCGGTCACGACGAACGAGGGCTCCCAGCTGAAGTCCCAGATCCAGGCCCTCAAGCTGAGCATTGAGAAGCTGCTGATCTGAGAGTCGCAGAAAGCAGACTGGAAGGAAAAAAGGAAGAGGGGCCGGGGCGGGGAGCTAGAGGCGGGGACAGGCTGAGGCACGTCCACGCTCTCCCCTCTCTGTCTCGAGCCCGCGCCCCCCATCCAACACACGCATTTGTAAAAACACGTCTTTGTCTCCAAAAAGCTCTACCACTCACCTGTCGTCGCCTCGTGGCCCATGTCCACCACGACCGCCGTGGGGCGGCCCGTCGCGAAGGAGGCCAGGACGGCCGCCCGCGACAGGAAGACCGCGGGCGGGCCGTGCCCTTCGAACGCGAGCTCCACCATTTTCTCACGGTCCGCGTCGCCCTGCACGGTCGGCTCCGCCAGGAGGAGGGGGTGCTCTTTTGGGTCGATGCGCAGGCGGTCACTGTTTGTGTGGAGATAGAGCGGAGTGGAGGAGATGGCGCGTCGTGAGAGGGGAGTCGCGAGAGCACGACTGGAGAAACGGGAAGGATGGAGGCAGCAGGGCGCGCGCGGCAAGCAACAAAATCCAACTCACATGAGGGCGTGCTCCCACAGGGAATCCAGCTGGTCCCAGTCGTTGTACGTGCCGTCGTCCGCGAAGAGCGGGGTGAGCTGTGAAGGTGTGAGGGAGAGAGAGAAATGATGGGCGAGGTCAGGGCGAGGGGTCGAGGTTGGGGCCGAGAGATCGCTTGCCTGGCCCCCCACCGCCCACGCGCCAGGGGGCTCCCAGCACTAGCTCGCACGCTGCGCCTCCGCCCACCCTTACCTCCATGCCATCCCGCCGGTAGTTGACGGCCTGGGAGCCCACGTACAGCCCCCGCCGGTCGGCCGCGCCGGAAGGTGCGGCGCCCGACGAGCCGGCGATGCGGCCGACGAGGGAGGGGAAGACGGCCTTGGGTGCGTCCTCGCCCGCGTACCCCGCCTTCATGTTCAATGATCCCGCGTCCAGGACGACCGCGTTGATCTCGTCTGAGTGGTTTGGGAAAAGGAGGGCGTGTGTGAGCGAGGGCGGGAGCACAGCACGGGGCCGGCGCCGCTGGCCATCCAACTCTCCCGCTCCGTCGTTTGCGTCCATCGTCGTCGCGCGCCCACCGCTCTCTCAAGAACTCACCCCCGCCAAACATGGTGCCCGGGTTCTGCATGGTATCGGGCGTGACTGGCTGCGTGCGAAAATTGAGAAAGACGGGGAGCGAGCCCGAGAGAGCCGACACGAAAACAAGACACGCCGCGGCCAGAGAGGTCGGGCCTTTGCTCTCTTCAACCCGCCCCGTCCCATTCGCTCTTCATTTTTTGTGCGGGCGTCCGGGCCCCTCCGCTCCCCTCCCCTCCCCTCCTGCACATGCAACCCTCCGACCTGCCGCCCAAGAAGCGGACCGTCCAGCACGCCCAGCCCGCTCCAACCCCGCCGCCGTCCGGCGTTCCTGAGACCTCGAAGATCCGGGGCACCGCTCCGCCGCGCTCCCCGAGCATCGGTCCGGCTTTCCAGGCTGCCCTGCCCGCCCTGCGCCCCTTGCCGGCCCACCCGCCGCCCAGCGAAGAGGTCGGGGAGGTGGACGTGCAGCCAAGAGAGTGATCGGGAGGTGTGAAGGCGCCGTTCTCTCCCTCCGTTGAGAAGAGGAAGAGCGAGAGGCATCGGCGCAGGAGCGCGCGGCACGGCGCAACTACCTCCCCCCTTTTTCTCTCTCTCCATCCATCGACCATGTTTGGCGGCGGCCACCGCGCCCGCCGCTTCTCCCTGCTCCTCCTAGAAGAGGGCGAGGACTACGTGGGCGACTGGGTGGCGACCGCGGTCTGGCCGCCTTCCGTGCCGGGCAACGCGGCCGGCGCACCCACCCTGCCCGGCCGCCTGCGCCTTGCGTCCAAGTCGCTCTTCTTCGAACCGGACGACCCGCGCTGCCCCATCGCCCGCCTGCCCTTGGCGGCCACTACCCGGCTGGAGGCCGTCCCCGGGACAGATAGCACCGCCTTCGAGGTCGTGGCCACGGCCGTCACGCGCATGAAGGCGGACAACGCGGACGGACCGTACGGGTTTGATCGGTTTGAGGGCGACCGGTCTGGCGGTGGGGGTGGCCCGCGCGACGCCCCGTCCGCCCCGCTCCTGCCGCCGCCGACCTGGCGGTTCACCCTGCCGTACGCGTCCCTGGAGGCCGTCCTCCCCTCCGCGCACACCTACCTGGCCGCGTCGCGCCTTCCGTACGGCGACCGGGCGGCCGCCCTGGCCGACCTGGCGGCGCGGCGGGTGTCAGCGGCCACTTTTGACCCCTCCCGCCTGGCAGACTACGGCGAGGCCCTGGCCTGGGAGGGCCCCGCCCGGCTGGCCGGGCCGCTAACCTCCCAGGCCGGCCGCCTGGCCATCACGGACGCCCGCCTGTACTTTCAGCCGCTGGACGACCTGGACGGCGACGTGCCCGTCCGCTCGCATGAGCTGGCGCGGGTCGGCGCGCTGGCCCGCCGGCGGGCCGGCCTGCGGCCGGTCGGCCTGGAGGTCTTTTTCCTGTTGGACGGAGCCGGTGCTGGCGCGTCGCTCGTTCCGGACCGGGCGGGCGCCTGGGGCGGCCCCTCCGCCCTGTTCACGTTCCCGTCGCCGGCCGCGCGCGATGCCGCGGCGGGCGCGCTGGCGCGAGGGCTGGCCGCCAAGGGCTCTGCTGGGCCCGCGTCTGCGTCCGCTCCCTCCTCCTCCGCCTCCACCTCGGCCATGTTTGAGGACCCCTCCCGCATCGCGGCCGTCACGGCCGCCTGGAGCGCGGGCCGCCTGTCCAACCTGGACTATCTGCTCTTCCTCAACCTGGCGGCCGGCCGGTCCTTTGCGGACGTCAGTCAGTACCCGGTCGTCCCCTGGGTCCTGTCTGACTGGACCTCGCCGGTCCTCGATCTTTCCAACCCGGCCTCCTTCCGGGACCTGTCCAAGCCCATGGGTGCGCTCTCGCCGACCCGGCTGGCGACTTTCAAAGAGCGCATGGCGCACATGGGAGGAAGTGGGCCTGGCGGCGGCGGCCCCGGCCACCCCGACGCGCGCGATGCGCCCTTCCTGTACGGGACCCACTTCTCCTGCCCCGGCTACGTCCTGTTTTGGCTGGTGCGGGCGGCGCCCGCCCACATGCTGCGCCTGCAGGGCGGCCGATTCGACGCGCCCGACCGCCTATTTGCCAGCGTGGGCGAGGCGTGGGCATCCGCGGCGGGCTCGCCCGCAGACGTCAAGGAGCTGATTCCTGAGTTTTATTTAAGCGACCCCTCTTTCCTGGTCAACGGCTCCGGCCTCGCCCTGGGCCGCCGCCAGGACGGGCGACCCGTGGACGACGTGGCCCTGCCGCCCTGGTCCGGTGGCGACCCGTCCGCCTTCCTGGCCGCCCACCGGGCGGCCCTGGAGTCGCCGCGGGCCTCGGCCAACCTGCACCACTGGGTCGACCTGGTGTTTGGCTTCAAGGCCCGGGGGCCCGCCGCCCTGGCGGCGGACAACCTGTTCCACCCGCTGACGTACGAGGACGCCCTTCCCGCCGACCTGGAGGCGGCCTTCCCGGACCCGCGCGACCGGGCGGCCCTGGAGGTGCAGGTGTCGGAGTTTGGGCAGTGCCCGCGCCAGCTGTTCACGGAGCCGCACCCGCGGCGGACGGTGTGCCCGGCCTGGGAGAAGGAGGGGGGTAGCGGTGGCGAGTCGGCCTCTGGCGCCACCGCGACCACCTCGCCTGCGGCCCTGGCCCTAGCCGTCCTGGCGACGGTGAGCGCGGCAGTGGAGGGAGGAAGTGGAGGGAGTGATGGCGGTGCTGCTGTTCCTGTCCCGCCGGGCGGGGTGGGGCCGGACGGGCTGGCCGCCCTGGACGTGCTGCCGGTGGAGGCGCCAGAGGTGCTGTCTGCTGCTGCGGCAGGGCCGGCGGAGGCTGTGCAAGCGGCGGCGGCGGCGGCGGCGCCGCCTGCTGCTGCTCCTGCCCCGCCCGCCGCACCCACCGCCGCGCCGTCAGCGCGCGGCTCGCCCTCGCCCGCTCCCTCCCGCCTGGCCAGCGCCGGCGCCGCGCCGGCCGCCCTGGTGGGCGCCCTGGCGGGCGCGGCCGCCGCGGGCGGGGAAGGCCTGACCTCCACCCTGCGCGGTCTGTTTGGCGGCGGGCGGCGGGCCAGCAGCGCTGGCGGGGGTGGAGGCCGCGAGGGCCCTTCCCCTGCAGTCGCGGCGGTGGCTGGCCCGCCCCGCCCTGGCTCCTGGGGCCCGGCCGCGGCGGCCCGCCTGGCCGCCCTGGCCTCCACCCCGCCCTCCCGGGTCGCCTCCCTGCCCGGCGGCGTTGCAGCCTTAGCCGCCGCCCGGGGCCTGGGCAGCGACGTGGTCGTGTATGCGGTCGGTCCGGCCGGCGACCTCCAGTCCTCCTCCGTCAACAGTGGCGCGGTCCTGCGGCGGGCGGCCCTGTTCCCGGCCTCCCCTCTCACCTGCCTGGCCCTGCTCCCTGGCGGCGGTGGACCCGGCCGCCCCGCCAACCTGGTCGCCCTGGCGGGCGGAGCGGACGGGCGCGTCCACGCCTACCAGCCAGCATCCGGCGCGGTCCTCGGCTCCTGGGCCGCCCACGGCGACGCGGTGACGGCGGCCGTCATCCTGCCCGGCGGCGGCGGCGGAGGGGGCGCGTCCTCCTCCTCTACCCCCTGCCTGGCGACGGCGTCCTGGGACGGCACCGTCCGGGTGTGGGCGCTGGACCCGTCCTCCCCGCCCTGGGCTGCGTCGGCGTCGTCCTCGCCGTCGCCGCCAACGCCCCTGGCCACGCTGGCCGTCCCGCCGCCCGTTCTGGGCGCCGACCCGCCCGGCGTGTGGGCGCTGGCCGTGGCGGACGCCGGCGCCGGCGCCGGCGCCGCCTCCCGCCTCATCCTGGCCGGCACCGACGACGGCGGCGTTTTTGGCTGGGACGCCCGGTGCCCGCCCGGGGCCGGGCCGGCCTTTGTCGCGCCCGGCATGGTGCCGGGTGGGGACTACATTGGCGGACTGGCCCTTTGTCCGGCCAGTGCCGGCCGTGGCGGCGGGCGCGGCGCCGGCCCCCTCACCGCAGTCGCGGCGTGCGGGGACGGCCGCCTGCGCCTGCTGGCCCTGAGCCCGACCTCCTCGTCCATCACCGTGGCCGCCACCTCCCCGCCCGCGGGCGCGCCCCTGCGGTGTGTGGCCTGCGACGGGGCCGCCGCCGTGGCGGGCACGGAGGACGGCCGCCTGCTGGTGTGGGACCTGGGCAACGCGGGTGGAGAGGGTGGTCGCGGCAGCGACGGCGGCGCCGCGGCCCCTCTCCTGCCCGCCCTCACCGTCGCGCCCGGGCAGGCGGTGACGAGCGTGACGGTGGGGGCGCCCGGGGGTGGTGGGAGTGGTGGCAAGGCCCCGCCCGCGCTGGTGGTGCTGGCGGGCGATGATGGCGGGGACGTGAGCGTGTGGCGGGTGTAGAGAGAGAGAGAGAGAGAGAGAGTGAGAGTGAGAGTGAGTGGGGGAAGTCTGTAAGGCAACGCCCCCGCGCCCTCCCACTCAAACACGCGCTCGCTCTCTTCGCCGAAGACGAGGGAAACGAGAGGGCGCGCGCGCTTTCACACGCACACCCAACCAATTTCCTCAGGGTCTCTCTCTGGACACAAAATCACATCCACACACCCATCGACCGCGCCAGGACCTATGAACGCGGACAAGGTGAGGGAAGGCCAACTGATGTGATGTGGGAGGAGGCCACGCTGCGCCCGTCTCCGTCTCGCTCCCAATTCTCAGTGCACACGCCCATCCCCCACAGCGCAAGAAGAGCTCCGTGATGCCAGATGTGCACGTGCCCGTCTTCAAGGCGTCCATGCCCGAATTTGTGGCCAACGAGGGTCTGACGGTGAGAAGGGACGGAGAGGAGAGCATTTTTCGACGTCGGGAGGGCGGCGGCGGCGGCGACGTCGGGCGAGGGGGCGCCGCGCGCGGCGCCCCCTCTTCTTCCCTCTCATCCCCACTCCTCTCCACTCCACACACTACCCACCACAGGAGGAGGAGCTGGAGCGGGAGCTCGCCCCCGAACAGGCCGTCGAGGAGGAGGAGCGCCTACGCCGGGAGCGCGAGGCGGCGGCGACCGCCGAGGAGCAGGTGAGTTTTTTTTGATGCGAGGAGCTATTGGGGGGAGGGCGCGCGTGGCGCGGCCCGCTGAGGCGCTCGACACAAGCGCTTTCACTCCGGCATCAGCTAGGCCAGAAGGCTGCGCTGCATTGTGGGCGGCAACTGGGGTCAAGCTCTGGGCGCCACGGACACGGGAGAGCTCTCTCCGTCATGCGCCTCTCACAGCGCGGTCCCCCATCGCGCGCACTTGTCTCGACCTCTCTCTTCCCACACAGCCTACCACCGCGGACGCCGTCCTGACGACCGACCGGGCCGCCCAGCTGGACCACCTGCTCAACCAGACGGACATGTACACCAAGTTCCTATCAGAGCAGATGCAAAGCATCGAGGAGAAGACGGAGGCGGAGGCGGCCGCCGAGGCGGTCGCCAAGGCGGGCGGGGTGGGGCCGGCCGCCAAGAAGGCGCGCAAGGGCTCCGCCGGCCCCGCGCGGGCCAGCGCGGCCGGGGGTGCGAATCGCGGGAAAGCACCCGCCGTCTCTCCCACCGAGGTAAATTGGTTTGGACGGTGTTGGCAACCGCTTTGGCGGGGTGTGCGTGCTGGATGGGTGGTGGGGTCGGCCCCCGCGGCGGCGGGGTGTATGGCTGTGAGTGCGTGCGGCGCCGATGAGCGAGTGGGGCCGCGCGCGCACCACCTCCCTCTCTCATTTCCCTGCCTCTCTTCCCTCCCCCATCACAGGAGCTCCTGCCCCTCGTCCAGGGCGAGCTGCGGGACTACCAGCTCAAGGGAGTCAAGTGGCTGATCTCGCTCTACCAGAACGGGCTCAACGGCATCCTGGCCGACCAGATGGGCCTGGGCAAGACGGTCCAGACGATCGGGTTCCTGTCGCACCTCAAGTCCAAGGGCGTGCACGGCCCCTTCCTGGTAGTCGGCCCCCTGTCCACCCTTCCCAACTGGGTGGCCGAGGTGGAGCGGTGGACGCCCTCTATCGGCGCCGTCCTTTACCATGGCACCAAGGAGGAGCGGGCGGCCCTGCGGGCCGGGCGGCTGGGCTCGCCCGCCGCGCGCGTGACAGGCGCCTTCCCCATCGTCGTCACCTCCTACGAGATCGTGCTGGCGGACTCCAAGTTCCTGGCCGCCTACAAGTGGAAGTACATCGTGGTGGACGAGGGCCACCGCCTGAAGAACATGAACTGCCGCCTGCTGCGCGAGCTGCGCGCCATCCCGACCGCCAACAAGCTGCTGCTGACGGGTAAGATGGATGGGATGGATGGAGATAGAGGGATGATTCACGCGCCCCGCACGCCCCGCGCACGACGCCTTCACCGCTCTCCATCCCCCTCTCACGCACGCGCACTCTCCACCTCTCTCCATCCTACAGGCACCCCCCTGCAAAACAACCTGTCCGAGCTGTGGTCGCTGCTCAACTTCCTTCTGCCCGACATTTTCGGGTCGCTCGCCGACTTTGAGTCTTGGTTTGACTTTTCCGCGGTCGGCCAGGAGGGCGGGGACAAGGAGATCGCCGCCCAGGAGCAGCGCAGCCGGGTGGTGACCAAGCTGCACTCCATTCTCAAGTGAGTTGTTTGTTGGAAAGAAAGAGGAGAGACGGACGCGGGTTGAGAGGATAGGGAGAGGAGCGGGGGGTCCGCGGACCGCGTTTTTTCTGTCTCCATCCTCACCGCCCCCACCTTCCCCACGCGCGCCCCCTCCTCCCTCCTAGGCCTTTCCTGCTGCGCCGCATCAAGACGGACGTGGAGACGAGCCTACCCTCTAAAAAGGAGATCCTGCTGTACGCCCAGATGACGCCCATCCAGAAGAAACTTGACAAGCAGCTGCGGGACAAGACGCTTCAGGTGCGTTGAACGAGAGAGGGCGAGAGCTCCCCCACGCGCGCCTTTTTGAATGAGTTTAAGTGCGTGCCGCCCCCCGCTCCAGCCTCCTTTTTCTGCGCACTCACGCACAGGCCTGCGTCATATTTCCTGCGCACCTCTGCGGCGCAAAGCGCACCCAACTGGCCCGTGCTCCGCATTAAGGCACGGCCTTTGCAGTCAAATCAACCCCCATTCGCTCCCCTCACCTCTCTTATCTCCACCTCACCCCTTCCGCCCCTTCCTTTCTCCGCACACCGCCGCAGGAGGTCATGGCTGCCTCCGCTAAGGCCGCCAAAGCCCGCGGCGGCGGAACCGTGTCCGTCGCAACTCTCAACAACGTGCTCATGCAGATGCGCAAAAACTGCAACCACCCTGATCTCATCACCTCGGCCTTTGACGGCTCCGAGTTCCTGCCCGACGCTAAGGAGCTGGTCGCACAGTGCGGCAAAATGAAGCTGGTGGACCGCATCCTGAAGAAACTGAAGGCGGGCGGCCACAAAGTCCTCATTTTCTCGCAGGTGCGGGGGAGTGAGGGTGGGAGTGAAAGGGGTGTTAGGGCGGCGCCGACCGCTTTGCGCCGCGATTTTCTCCGCACGCCCGCGCAGAGCCTGTGCGGACATTCTTAGCTCCGTACAGGCGTGCGTGCGGACCAAACACACGTAGTACACACTCCGCCCCGCCCACTTAACACTTGTCCGCATTTTAGCTCACACCCCTTCTTTTCGCCGCACGGCCCCCTTCCGCCCCGCCCCGCCCCTCCTCCTCCGCAGATGACCAAGGTCCTGGACCTGCTGGACCACTACCTGGAGCAGTCAGGCCATAAGACCTGCCGCATCGACGGCGCGGTTTCCTGGCAAGACCGCCAAGCTGCGATGAAGCAGTTCAACACTGAGCCTGAAACCTTTGCGTTCCTGCTCTCCACGCGGGCCGGCGGGCTGGGCATCAACCTGACAGCGGCGGACACGGTCATCATCTATGACTCCGACTGGAATCCGCACAATGACATGCAGGTGCGGCGGTGCGGGGGGTTAAGAGTGCGGAGCAAGAGTGGGTTTTTTGGGGTTTGAGCCCAAAAAGTGCGGCGATGGGGGGCTCTTGCGCCGCGTTCTCGCGCCACACAGCTTAGGCACATCGCGGCAGTGCGGCGATGCCACCCTCAAATCCTCGCAGCCCGAGGTCCGCGCTTCACCTCCCAACCTCCCCGTTTTCACACAACAGGCCATGGACCGCTGCCACAGGCTGGGCCAGGACAAGCCCGTCCTGGTCCTGCGCCTGGCCACCGCGCACAGCGTGGAGGGCAAGCTGCTGAAGCGGGCCAACTCCAAGCTGGCCCTGGAGCGACTGGTCATCAAGAAGGGCGCCTTCCTGCCCTCGGCGGAGCAGGTGAGCATGTGGAGAGCTCTCATTTTTTTTAGCGCTCGCTCGCGACCGCCTCTCTCTCCTCTCCACTTCTCTTCTTATCTCACACACACAACGCACCCACACCCTTCCTCTCTTTCCCTCTCCCCCGCCTCCTAGGCCGACGCCAAGGCCACCTCCATGTCCGCGGAGGAGTTGATGGAGCTGCTCAAGGCGGATGCCTCTCTGGCGGACGTGCCCCAGTCGGCGGCCGTGTCGGAGAAGGACCTGGACGCGCTGCTGGACCGTGAGCACATGGTCAACGCGGGGGCCGCCCCGCCCTACGCGCCATCCGGCCCCGGCTGGGAGGTGGTCGCCCAGATGGACGGCAGCGGCCTGCTGAGCAGTGTGCAGTGAAGGGAGAGAGAGGGAGGGGAGAGAGGGAGGGGAATGGAGAGAGAGGTTGGTGGCGCCCCGTTCCGGGAGAGCACCCCAACACGGTCTGTGTGTGTTGTGACTGACATATAGGAGCAATTGGACGGTCCCCGCGCACGCTCTCCCCTCCCTCCTCCCCGGAAGGGCGTCTCAGCAGGCTTCTGTACCCCCTGGACGTGGTGGATGCCCCAAAATGCCCCGTTTACAAAAGTCACTTCCCGAGCGCCTCGGCCAGGCCCGCCTCGGCCGCCGCCAGCGCGTCGGGCACCTTGCTCGCGTCCCGCCCGCCCGCCTGGGCCAGCCCGGGCTTGCCCCCACCCCCGCCGCCGCACATCTTGGCCAGGCCGCCAATGAACTTGCCGGCCTGCAGGCCTGCCTTGACCGCGCCCGGGCTGGCTGCGGCCGCCATGACCGCTCCCGCCTCGCTCGCCCCAATCAAAAACACTGCGGCCGGGTCGCCCAGCCGGTCGAGCAGGGCGGCGGCCGCGTCCTGGAGGGCTTTTCCGTCCACGCCGTCCAGGCGTGCGACCAGGTACTTGGCGCCGGAAGGCGTGGTGACGGCCGCGCTGGCCAGCTCGCCCGCCTTGGCCAGGGCCAGCTCGGACCGCAGGCCGGCTGCCTCCTTTTGGGCGGCCTTGAGCTCATCCAGCACGCCCGCGACCCGGTCAGGCAGGTCCTCCGTCTTCACTTTCAGGCGGGCCGACAGGGTCCGCACCACGCCGTCTACGTTCTGAAGGTACGAAACCAGGGCCTGCCCCACCACGGCTTCAATGCGGCGCACCCCGGACGCGATACCCGACTCGGACAGCACCTTGAACCCGCCAATCTGGGCGGTCGACCGGACGTGCGTCCCGCCGCACAGCTCCATCGACACGCCCGGCACGTCCACCACCCGCACGCCCGCGTCGTCATACTTTTCGCCGAACATGGCGGTCGCGCCCGCCGCCTTGGCGTCCGCCAGGGGCATGACCGCCGTTGTCAGCCCGTGGTCGGCCGCCACCCAGGCGTTGACCAGGCCCTCGATGGCCGCCACCTCGCCCGGCTCGAGCCCGCGCGGCAGGTTGAAGTCGAAGCGCAGGCGGTCGGCCTGGACCAAGGAGCCCTGCTGGGCGACGCCCTCGCCCAGGACCTGCTTGAGGGCGGCCTGGAGCAGGTGGGTGGCGGTGTGGTGGGCGGCCGACCCGGCCCGGCGGGAGGGGTCGACGGTGGCGCGGACCTGTAGGAGGGAGAGACAGAGGGGGGGGGGCGAAAGGTTTTGAGAGGGGTCCGAAGCGCACATGCGTGCGAGCGGGCGGTGCCGTGGGAGGGGAGGCGATCGGCGCCCACGTGCGCGCGCCCGCCCAGAATGCTGGGTGGGTGGCTGGCTGGCCGAAATGACGCGCGAGGCTTGAGGGCGCAGGCTTTGGGGACGCCCACGTGGTGGGTGGCGGGCGAGCGAAAACGCAGGCCCTCCCTCGCGCCCACCTCGCTCGCGCGCCGCCGCCCCCTCCCCCGTCTCTCCCTCTCCATTCCTCACCTGGTCGCCGACGCCCAGGTCGCCGGCCTCCACGGTCGCCCGGTGCACAAACAGGGCCCCGCCCGCCGCCCGGCGGGTGTCGGTCACGCCCGCCAGGCCGCCCTCCCAGGTCAGCTCGCCCGCGTCGCCCACCTGGCCGCCGCCCTCGCCGTAAAAGGGGGTCGACTCCAGCAGGACGTCGACCGTCTCGCCCGTGGTCGCGCGCTCCAGACGGCCGCCACCGGCGCTCAGCAGGGCGACGACCGTGCAGGCGGGCGCGGCCACGGCCTCGTACCCCACAAACCGGGTGGCGCCCACCTCCGCCACCAGGTCGCCCAGGGCGGCCGCCGCCGTCAGGTCCACCGTCTTGGCGGCCGCCTTGGACCGAGCCTTCTGGGCGGCCATGGCGGACGCAAAGCCGGCCTCGTCTACGGGTACGCCCGCCTCGCCCGCGGCCTCCACCGTCACCTCCAGGGGGAAGCCGTACGTGTCGTACAGCTCAAAGGCGGCAGCGCCCGGGATGGGGCTGCCTGTGTTTTTAGCCGCCTTCAGCGCCTCATCCAGAAGCTTGGCGCCCGCCTCCAGGGTGACCGTGAACCGCTCCTCCTCCCGCCTCAGCTCGTCCTGGACGCGGGCCAGGTTGGCGGCCAGTGCCGGGTCGTACCCAGCGCCCAGGTCGGCCGCGATGGCGGCAAGGCCGGGAGTGAACACGTCCTGGATGCCCAGCAGGCGCCCCTTCATCACCACCCGCCGCAGCAGGCGGCGCAGGATGTAGCCCCGCCCCACATTGGAGGGCGTGACGCCGTCCGAGACCAGGAATGCGCACGCGCGCGCGTGGTCGCCGATGACCTTCAGGGAAGTCTTTGTGGCGTCGTCCGCGCCCGCGTACTCGATGCCCGCCAGGTCCGCCGCCGCGGACACCAGCGGAAAGATGAGGTCAGTCTCATAGTTGTTGGGCACGCCCTGCAGGATCTGGGCCACCCGCTCCAGGCCCATGCCCGTGTCGATGTTCTGGGCGGCCAGCGGGGTGAGTTCGCCGCCAGCCGACCGGTTGGACTCCATGAAGACCAGGTTGTAAAATTCGATGAAGCGGGAGTCGTCGCCCGCGATGTCCGCACCGGCGGGCCCACGCTCCGGGTGGAGGTCGTAGTACAGCTCGGAGCAGGGGCCGCAGGGGCCCGTCGGCCCGGACGCCCAAAAGTTGTCCTCTGCCCCGCACCGCTGGACGCGCTCGGGCGGCACGCCCGCCACCTCCGTCCATAGGCGGGCCGCCTCGTCGTCGTCCTGGTAGACAGACACCCAGATGCGGTCGGCCGGGATGCCCAGGCGGACTGTCGCCAGCTCCCAGGCCATGGCGATGGCGTCCGCCTTGAAGTAGTCTCCGAACGAAAAGTTGCCCAGCATTTCGAAAAAGGTGTGGTGCCGGGCCGTCACGCCCACGTTCTCGATGTCGTTGGTGCGGATGCACTTTTGGGAGGTGGTCGCCCGGGCGTGGCGGCGCGGGGCCTGGCCCAGGAAGATGGGCTTGAACTGCAGCATGCCCGCAATGGTCAGCAGGACGGTGGGGTCATCCGGGATGAGGGAGGCCGAGGGCAGGCGGGCGTGGCCCTTTTCCTCGAAAAAACGCAGGAAGCGGTCCCGGATCTCCGCTCCGGACAGAGGCGTGGGAGTGGACGAGGAAGGGGAGGTGGCCGTGGCGGGGGGCGGCGAGGAGGAGGGCGCGGACGCCGCCGCGGCCAGGGAGCGCGGTTGGAGGTGCGAGGTCGGGCGGCCGGCGCCGACGACGGCTGTGTGTTTGTTTTTGAAGGGGGAGAAGGCGTGTGTGAGAGGGCGTGCTGCCCTTACCTACCCTCCTCGCAGTACGCCGGCCCTTCCCCTCACCATCGCTGAGAGAGGCGCTGGAAGGCGGGGCCCTCGTGCGCGCGCCCGCCCCTTCTCTCCTGCCTCAAATTCGCACCACGAGCGCCGCCGACGCCGCTCGCCGCCAGCGCGGCCGGCGCCCGGGCCAGCAGGGCCCGGGATGCCGTCCGCAGCAGAGAGGGGGAGAACGCCAGCATATCTGAGTGGCGTTGGTGGGTAGTCGGCGTCGCCACGAGCCGCATGGCGAGGAGAACGAAGAGGGCGCGGCGTCGGGGCTACCCGAAAAGCGTGTGTGGGCGAGCTAGCACGCGCTTCATTCTCAAAAAGGCCGCGCAGTGCATTGTCCTGTCCCCGCGCCCACTTCTGCGCGCCGCGCTTGTGTGTGTGTGTGTGCGCCACCCCAGGCGCTCCGGGCGTCCGCACCAGTCCAACACTGTCACACGGGAGCACCAGTAAACAATGGCGGGTGGCAGCGACGCGCCGTCCAGAGCCAGTGCCGACGCGCCGCCGTCCCCGCCCGCCCGCGCCTTCAAGTTCGCCATCGACAGGGGCGGCACCTTTTGCGACGTGTTTGCTGAGGTGAGTGGGAGTAGCCTTGCGTGTGGATGAGTCGTGGGCGAGGGCGTGGCCGGTTTCTCGGCTTTTTACAGCTCTCCCACCCCCCCGCGGCTAGGTTTGGTGCCCGCCGCACCCTCACCATCAACCTTCCTCCTCTCTCTTCTACTTCCCCTTTTCCGCAGTGCCCGGACGGCCAGGGCGGTACCAAGTACCGGTGAGAACGCCATGTGAGAAGAGCCGTCAACAGGTCACTCACTCTTTACCTGTCGCATCAACGCACGCGCCTCTCACGATCCATCCAACCCACCCCCTTCCATCCCCATCAGCATCACCAAGCTGCTGTCCGTCGACCCGGCCAACTACCCGGACGCGCCGCGAGAAGGCATCCGCCGCATCCTGGAGGAGGAGACGGGGGTCCCCCATCCGCGGTCCGCCCCGCTGGACACGTCCCGCATCACGTCCATCCGGATGGGCACCACCGTCGCGACCAACGCGCTGCTGGAGCGGGACGGCGAGCGGTGCGCGCTGGCCATCACGGCCGGGTTTCGGGATCTGCTCCACATCGGCAACCAGGCCCGGCCCGCCATCTTTGACCTGGCCGTCCGGTGCCCGGGCGTCTTGCACGAGGCGGTGGTGGAGGTGGACGAGAGCGTGGTGCTGCCGCTGGGGAGCCTGGCGGGCGGGCGGGCGGGGCCTGACCCGGCTCACGACACCGCGGCCTACGAGCCGGCCGGCACCGACGCGGCCGCCGTGACGGGCGAGGCCGTCCGGGTGGAGCGGGCGCCCGACCTGGGCGTGGTCAAGGCCGACCTGAAAGCCCTGCACGCGGCCGGCTTCCGGTCCCTGGCCATCGTCTTCAAGCACGCCGCCCTGTTCCCGGACCACGAGCGGGCGGTCGCGGCCGTCGCGCGGGGCGTCGGCTTCACCCAGGTCTCTCTGTCCTCCGACGTCTCGCCCGTCGTCAAGATGGTGCCCCGCGGCTACACCGCCACCGCGGACGCCTACCTGACCCCACAGATCGCCCGCTACATTGCCGCCTTCCGCTCCGGCTTTGACGGCGGCCTGATGGCGGCGGAGGCAGGGAAGGGTGCTGGCGCCGGCCGCCTCGCCTTCATGCAGTCGGACGGCGCCCTGGCGCCCGTGTCCTCCTTCTCCGGGCACCGGGCCATCCTGTCGGGTCCGGCGGGCGGGTACGTCGGCTACGCCCGCACCACGCAGTGGTGTGGCCCGGACGGCGGGCCGCCGGTCGTGCCGCCCCAGGTCATCGGGTTTGACATGGTAAGAGTTTCTCTTTCTGTCTTTCTTACGGGGGGGACGCGAGGGCGAGAGAAAACGGCGAAAAACGCCCTCCTTCTCCTCACCCTCACGCGCCCGACGCTCTCTCTCTCTCTCTCTCTCTCTCTCGCTTCCAGGGCGGCACCTCCACCGATGTCTCCCGCTTCGCTGGCACGTACGAACACGTCCACGAGTCGACGACCGCTGGCGTCACCATCCAGGCGCCTCAGCTGGACATCAACACCGTGGCCGCGGGCGGCGGGTCCCGCCTCTTCTACCGGCATGGCCTCTTCGAGGTGGGGCCCGAGTCGGCGGGCGCCCACCCGGGCCCGCTGTGCTACCGTAAAAGCGGCCACGCGGCGGTGACGGACGCCAACCTGGTGTTGGGCCGCATCGCTCCGTCCTTCTTCCCCGCCATCTTTGGGCCGACCGAGGACGCGCCCCTGGACGCGGGCGCGGCCGAGGCCGGGCTACGCGTGCTGGCGGACCAGGTCAACGAGGCGGCTCGGGAGGCGGGCCAGCCGGAGAAGAGCTTGGACGAGGTGAGAGAGACAGAGAGAGAGGGAGAGGGAGGAAGCACAGTGTGTGCCTGCCCTAACCCTGGCAACGCAGTCCGCGGCGGGGTGGCCCGCCTTCCACCCCACCCCCTACACGCCCCTCGATTCACATGCGCACGCCCCATCCACTCAGATCGCCATGGGCTTCATCCGGGTGGCCAACGAGGCCATGTGCCGCCCAATTCGGGCGCTAACTCAGATGCGGGGGCACGACACGTCCTCTCACGTGCTGGCCGTGTTTGGTGGGGCTGGTGCCCAACATGCGTGCGCAGTTGCCCGGGCCCTGGGCATGCGCACCGTCTTCGTCCACCGCCACGCCGGCATCCTGTCCGCCGTCGGCATCGCCCTGGCGGACGTGGCGGTGGACGTTCGGGAGCCCATGGCCGCCCACCTGGGCGAGCCGGGGGTGGCGGACGACCTGGCGTCCCGCCTGGGCCGCCTGGAGGCTCGCGCCCGGTCCGACCTTGCGTCCCAGGGCTTTGCCGGCGAGGCGTCCTCCACCTCCGTCTCCGCCACCCGCTTCCTAAACCTGCGCTACGACGGCACGGACGTGGGCCTGATGACGGAGGTGGCCAGCGACGGGTCGGCCGTCGACACCGCCGCCGCCCTGGCGGCCTTTGAGGACGCCTACCGCCGCGAGTTTGGGTTCACCCTGGCCGGGCGGGGTGTGGCGGTGGACGACGTCCGCGTGCGGGCGGTCGGGGCGGGCGCTCGCCCGCCCGACCCGCCGCCCGCCCCGCCCGGCCCTCCGCCGCGCCTGCCCCCGCCTGCGGCCGTGACGTCCGCCTTCTTCGAGGCCGGCGGCCGCCAGGCCACGCCCATCCACCGCCTGGGCGACCTGGCGCCCGGCCAGTCCCTGCCGGGCCCCGCCCTCCTGGTGGCGGACACGTCGACGACCGTGGTTGAGCCGGGCGCGACCGCCCACATCACGCCCGAACGCAACGTCCGCATCGAGCTGCCCCCGCCGCCCGGGGAGGAGGAGGGCGAGGAAGCGGAACAAGAGGGCAGCGTCGGCGGCGTCGGCGTCGGCACGCCTGCCCACGCCCACCACGCCCACGCCCACGCCGACCCGGTCACGCTCTCCCTGTTCGGTCACCGCTTCATGGGTATCGCCGAACAGATGGGGCGCACCCTGCAGCGGACGGCCGTGTCCGTTAACATCAAGGAACGCCTCGACTTTTCGTGCGCCTTGTTTGGCCCGGACGGCTCGCTCGTCGCCAACGCGCCCCACCTGCCCGTCCACCTGGGCGCCATGGCGGACGCGGTGCGGTACCAGGTGCGGCACTGGACCGATGACGCCAGCGGCACATGCGGCCTGGTCCCCGGCGACGTCCTCGCGTCCAACCACCCCCAGCTGGCGGGCGGGTCCCACCTGCCCGACATCACCGTCATCACGCCCGTCTTTGAGTCGGACGCGCCCGGGTCGCCCATCCTCTTCTTTGTGGCGTCCCGGGGGCACCACGCGGACGTGGGCGGCATCACGCCCGGGTCTATGCCGCCCACCTCTACGGCCTTGGCCCAGGAAGGGGCGGCCCTACTGTCCTTCAAGCTGGTGGACGGGGCGACGGGCGCTTTTGATGAGGCCGGCATCACGGCCGCCCTGCGGGCGCCCGGACAGCTGGCCCACCTGTACCCGGGCTGCTCCGGCACCCGCAACCTGGCGGACAACCTGTCCGACCTGCGCGCCCAGGTGGCGGCCAACCAGCGCGGCATCACCCTGGTGCGGGGCCTGATCGGCGAGCACGGGAAAGGGACGGTGGCCGCTTATATGGGCCACATCCAGGCGAACGCGGAGTCCGCCGTGCGGGGCATGCTGCGGGCGTTTAGTGAGCGGGCTGGGCTGCCGTCCGTGGGCACGGTTCGGGCGGAGGACGCCATGGACGACGGCTCGCCCATTGTCCTGGCCGTCACCATCGACCGGGCGGACGGGTCGGCTATCTTTGATTTCACCGGCACGGGCCCCCAAGTCTTCGGCAACACCAACGCTCCGCCCGCCGTCACCGCGTCCGCCGTCATCTACGCCCTGCGCGCCATGGTCAGCTCGGACATCCCGCTCAACCAGGGCTGCCTCAACCCCGTCACCCTGGTCATCCCGCCGGGCTGCCTGCTGTCGCCCGACCCTGAGGCCGCGGTCGTGGGCGGGAACGTCCTCACCTCTCAGCGCGTCACGGACGTGGTCCTCAAAGCCTTCGCCGCCGCTGCCGCCTCCCAGGGCTGCATGAACAACCTGACCTTTGGGGATGGGGCGTCCGGCTACTACGAGACCATCGCGGGCGGCGCGGGAGCGGGGCCCGGGTGGGCAGGGCGGTCCGGGGTGCACACCCACATGACCAACACCCGCATCACCGACCCGGAGATCCTGGAGCGGCGGTATCCGGTTGTGCTCCGGGCCTTCCACCTGCGTCCCGGGTCGGGCGGGACGGGGGCCTGGCCGGGCGGGGACGGCGTCGTCCGGGAGATTGAGTTCCTGCGCCCCCAGACCGTGTCCATCCTGTCGGAGCGGCGTGTGCTGCGCCCGTTTGGGCTGCAAGGGGGAGGGCCGGGGGCGACGGGGCTGAACCTGCTCGTTCGGGCGGACGGGCGGACGCTGTCCCTGGGCGGCAAGGCGACGGTGGCTGTGGCCGGCGGGGACAGGCTCCGGATCCTGACGCCGGGTGGGGGCGGGTTTGGCGCGGCGGGCGAGGAGGGTGGTGGTGGAGAAGGCCAGGTGGACGCGCCCCCTCACCTCCCCGTCCGGGCGGCCGGATCGGTGCACGCCTTCCGGATGGCCCAGGAGTCTGCGTAACTTAGAGTTTCGCAGGGCTTGGGTGGTTGTTGTTGTGGTTAGGTCGTTTTTTTTTTCCTTTTTCAACACGCGCGCGCGCTCCTCTTCTCTCCACCTCCATCTCTCTCATCATCCATCATCCATCGTCCACTCATCCGTCCACGGCCAGCGTGAAGCTCACGTACGGGTGGAACTCGCCGCCCGCCTCCCCGCCACCCTCTCCATCCCCGCCCGCACAGTACTTGGCGGGCGCCCCCCCGCCAAACAGGCCGGCCAGCACTTTCCGCAGGCGGGGTCCCGCCTTCGGGCGGGGGCGCACCAGCACCGGCAGCAGGTTCGGCGGCAACCCGTACCGCAGCACGGACTCCACGAACAGGCGCACCGCGCACACGTGCGCCCAGGCGGCGAAGGCCTCGCCGTACGCCGCCGCGCACCAGGCGGCCAGGGAGACCCGCTTCGCCTCCAGGTCGGCCCGCAGGGCCGCCGCGTGCTCGGCCGTGGACGCGCCACCGTCCCCGCCGCCGCCGCTCTCGCCCTCGATGTCCCGCACCTGGACGCCCAGCCCCCGGGCCGCGGCTTTAAACGGCTCCACCACCCGGCGGAACAGGGTGACCGTGAACAGAGCGTAGTCCGGGTCCTCGCACGCCAGGGCGCCCGAGCGGGGGACGACCCAGTCTGTGAGCGTCTCATAGCTCCCCACCCACTCCCGCACGCTGCCGCGCGGCACGACCGCCGCCAGGGTGACCAGGTTCTCCGTGTCGATGATGGACTCGGCGGGCAGGGAGGCTAGGTGGGGGCCCAGGTCGCGGACGGCGAGCGAGCCCGTCGCGCGGCGCGCGACGGCCGCGAGCGCGGCGCGCGCCGCACCGTGCTCGCCCAGGCGCAGCTTGAGGTCCTCCTCCAGCTTGGCGATGGACTCCGTGATGGCGCCCACCGTCTCGCCCAAGGGCCGGCGGGGCGGGTACTTGCCTTCGTCCCAGGCCCACCGCTCTAGGTAAGAGGACGGCGGCAGGCCGTCGACGGTCGCGGCCGCGGGGTCCGCCGCGTCGGTGCCGCTGCCCGCGCTGTCGCCGCCGCCGCCCGCGCTGCCGGGCGGCGGCGCAGCCATAGCCAGGTCGAACAGCTGGCGGCGGATGCGGTTGACGACGCCCTCCACGGACGCGTTGACGCGGGCAAGGTCGTCGGAGAGGCCCATCAGGGCGTCCAGCGTCCCCACCCGCAGGTCGGGTGGCAGGGGGAACCGGAAGTTGGAGGCCAGGTCGGCGTCGTAGGTGGTGCGGGCCTGGAGCGTGCCCCACGTCCGGTCGGCGGTATCCTGGACGGGCAGGGCGACGAGCCAGTAGGTGGACATTGTGCGGGGGTTCCAGATGGGGCGCGCGGCACGCGGCAGGGGGAAGAGGGTGTTTGTGCTGGAGAGAGGGCGCGCGGGTGCGCGTCGGTTTTGCGCCCTGTGCCTTTCACGGAAAAGGCGTGAGGGCGAGGCCTTCGGAGGACGCTTTTGCTCGAGACGCGTCTCTGAGTTCAGCTTGTGCACGCCGTGCACGTTCCCGTCAACGCGCGCGGCGGTGGGAAGGCCGCGGGCGCGGGGTGCCAGGGCGGAGAACAAAGAGTCCTCTCGATCGGTCTTTGCGGCGCCGACTCACACCACGCAGGGGGTCACGCGCCTGTACGTCAGCAGGAAGGTGCGAGAGCAGGATCAGTGGACGACGGCCAGGCCAGACACCAGCGCGTGTGCGTTGGAGGCGGGAGAGAGAGGTGGGCGCGTGAAAGCAAAAAAAAAAGCAAAAAAGCAATGGCCTCAGCCCCTCTCGCAGAGACGAAACCCAGGCGAGACCTCCCGGCCCGCGCCCCGCCTCCCGCTCGCGCCCGCCACCACACACACACACACACAACACACACAGCCCCATGCTGTCCTCCAACCCCCTCCTCGCCAGGCCGTCCACCAGGCTCCCGCCCAACGGCCTGGCCGCCCCTGTCCTGCCTGCTCGCCGCCGCCGCCCGCCGCCGCCCCACCGTCCGCTGCCCGTCCTGGCCGCCAAGCGGGACGGCCTCGACCACGACACCGCCCCGGGCGATGCCAAGTTCGACCGGAAGGCGGCTAAAGCGGCGGCAAAGGTAAAGGGTGTGGGCAGGGGAGAGAGGGAGGGCGCGCAGAGGAAGAGAGAGAGGCAGAGGGCAAATTCGGTTTCCGGGGGCGTGCCACCCAACCTCAACCTCTCATCACACAACACAACGCTCTCACCACAGGCGGCCAAGCAGCGCGAGAAGGCGGTCGCCGCCGCCCTGCAAGATATGGCCGGCAACGACGACGACGACGACGATGACTCCGACGACGACCCCCTTCCCACCTACGAGTCCGTCACGGCCTCCGCCCGCGGCACAGGCGCGCCCCAGCACCCCCAGACGATCCTGCTCTCCCGGGACGGCGTGCCCGAGGATGGGGGGAGCAGCGGCAGTGGCGGTGGTGGCGCCGGCAGCCCCGCCTCCCGCCAGGCCGACGCCCTGGCCGCCCGGGAGGCGTCCCTGTGGGCCCGCCAGGAGGCGCTGTGGGACAGGGAGATGGCCCGGTGGGAGGGCGAGCGGGCGGCCTGGGCGGCGCGCGAGGCCGCGCTCCTGGCCGCGCTGTCGGGCATGCAGGCCGAGGTGGTTCGCCTGGCCGGGCTCCAGCTCCAGGCGGGCGGCAGTGCTGGGGTGGACGCGGGGACGCTGCCGGCGCCGGCGCCGCCTGCGGCTGCTGCTCCTGCGGCCCAGCCGGCGGCCGCGGCCGCACCCCCGCCGCCGCCCGCGCACGTGCCGCCCCCTCCCGCGTCCCCGTCCTTCGCCGACCACTTAGCCGCCGCCGTCGCGACCGCCCGGGGCGGGGATGCCCTGGCGGACGCGTACGGCGGGCACGGAGACCTGCTGGCCGGCGGCGGCGCGCAGGCCGCGCCGGCCCCGCCCGCCGCCGCCCAGGAGGCCCCCCCTGCTCCTCCTCCCCCCCCTCCCCCTTCCCCGCCCACCCCGGCCCCGCTGCGGGCCGACC
>Ga0114918_10000606_pt1 | contig 31166 bp, 19 predicted proteins | sample LantaG_FD_87015 | JGI IMG/M metagenome (GOLD analysis project Ga0114918, IMG submission 87015) | Deep subsurface microbial communities from Baltic Sea to uncover new lineages of life (NeLLi) - Landsort_02402 metaG | ecosystem: Environmental > Aquatic > Marine > Oceanic > Sediment | place...
GGGGGGGGGGGCGCGCGGGGACGGCCCCCGCCCCCGCGGGCAGGGGGGGCCGGCCGGGGGGGGAAGCGGGGGGGGGGGGGGGGGGGGGGGCCGGGGCGGGGGGGGGGGGGGGGGGGGGGGGGGGGGGGGGGGGGGGCCGGGGCGGGGGAGGAGGGTTTTTTTTTTTTTTTTTTTTCCCCCATGAGGTGAGGTCTTTTGATTTTCTTTCTTTCTTTCCCTCTCTCTCTCTCTCTCTCTCATCCTCTTCTTCTTCTCTTCTCCTCCTCCTCAAAACAGCAAAACCAAAACTCACGTTGTAAAGCTGCCGCTCAAACACCTGCAGCTCCGAGGTGCGCACGATCTCGTCCGGGGACATCAGGCCGAAGCGGATTTGTTTGCTGCGGAGTTTTTTTTTGAAAAATGTCGAGGTCGAGATTTTGAGAGAGGTGAGACGACGAAGAAACAAAGGGAAGCGACGGCTAGTTCGATCTCCTTCTTCTTCTTCTTCTTCTTCTTCTTCTTCTTCTTCTTCTTCTTCTTCTTCTTCTTCTTCTTCTTCTTCTTCTTCTTCTTCTTCTCTTTCTCTCTCTTCAATTCTAATCCAAGTCCACATCCAAATCAAAAACTCACATTCTGCGGGGCACGTCCGGGGCGCGGTAGCTCTCGTGCTTCGGAGGAGGGGGGCCGGAGGGGGCTTCCGCGGGAGCGGCAGAGGAGGAGGGACCGGGAGCAGATGCGGCGACGCCGGCGATGCCGGCGGCCATCGCTGATGGCTGCCTTGCTCCGCTCATCTCGGTTGCAGGACGCTCTTCCCGTCGAAACCTCTTTCTCTTTCTTTCTAGACGGTGACTCTCTAGAAGCCGGTCTCTAGACGCTGAGCGGAGCGAGAAAGCAGAAGAAGGATCGAGCGAGCGAGCGAAGGAGAAGTCGAAAAAAGGGGACTCTCGGCTCTCGTTCGGCTCTCTTGCTTTTTTTTTCTTCAGAGGGGTTTTGATTTCGAGTCGAGTTTTTTTCTTCTTCATTTCCTCTCGATCGACCATCGACGCCCGGTCGAGGCCACTCTTCTCTCTTCCCTTTCGCGCTTCCTGTTACACCTCATCGAGGACGACAGACCTTTCCCTTTAATCAGCAGCACCAAGAGGCAGCTCGCTTCTTTCGTCGTATCCGAGGAAGAAAGCCAGAGCGAGGCCGAAGCAGAAAGAAGAAGAAGAAAAAGGCGACTTTCGAGATGGCATCGATTGCAATGGACGATGGCGGCGACGCCGCTCGAACCTCGACCCAGGCCTCTCTCCCTCCTCCTCCTCCGCCTCCGCCTCCGCCTCCGCCTCCGCCTCCGCCTCCTCCATCTTCGAACCCGACCGCCTACGTCGACGAGATCGAGCACCTGGGATTCCCGATCTTCTTCGCGGAGCTGGAGCTGCTGGTGTCGCGGCTGAAGCGGCGGGCGAAGGAGGAAGGGGAGGAAGAGAAGGCGCAGGCGAAAGGAGGAGGAGGAGCAGCAACGGCCGCCTCAACCTCAACTTCAACCCCTTCTTCCGTCAAAGGCGACAACGCCGACGGCGGCGGCGACGGCGACGACGACCCCCCTGGCCTCGCCGCGCTCCGCACCCTGCAGTCCCTGCAGGCTTCTTTATCTTGCAGGCCCCCTGCCGCGACCGTCGTCCCCTTCCAGAGGGAGTGCGAGGAGTGTCTTTTGTCGCTTTTGCTCGAGGCCGGGGGCCCGCCGCTGGCCGCGCCCGTGCGGGGCAGGGCCGCGGCGGCGCTGGCGCTGCTCCCCGCCGTCGGTGACAGGATGTCGCTTTACGCGCTGGCCGGGAGGCTCAAGGGCGCCCTGAGCCCCGCGAGCCCCTCCTCCTCTTCCTCGAGCAGGGGGGCCGGAGCGGCTGCTGCTGCCGCCGCTGCTGCTGCGGCGGGCCCTCTCGCCCCGATGGCGACGGGACGCGCCGCGGCGGCGGCAAACAGGGCCGGCTCCCTCTCCTTCCCCTCTGCTTCGTCCTCTTCCTCTTCTTCTCCGTCGTCTTCTTCTTTTCCTGCTCCAAACTCCCCTCAGGCCCTGGGCCTGGCCGCGCGCAGGGCCTCGGCGAGGAGGATAGGGGCCCTGCAGGCCCTGGCGGCGCTGCACAGAGCGCACGGCGCCTTGCTGGCGGGAGGCGCGGCAGAATCTTCTTCCCTCGGGAGGCTCCACGCCTCGGCCGCCGGTGCCGTCGCCGCGGCCTCTTCCTCCCCGCTGAAAGCCGTAGGAGGCGGGGTCATCCACGGGGACCCCACGGGGGGGCCGGCGGGGGCGGTGCGCGCCGCGGCGCTCGAGCTCTGCGCGGCCGTCGCGGCAGCGACACCGGGGGAGAGGGCAGGCGCCGCCGCCGCGCTGAGCGGGGCCTGCGCTGCAGGGCTCGCCGCGCTGAGGGACGATTCGGCCAGGAGGCACGCGTCGATGGCGAGGGCGGCGCTGCGATGCCTGGCCGCGGTGGTGGAGGCCGGAGGGGAGGTTTTGTGGGGGGTCGGAGGAGGCGGAAGTTCTTCTTCTTCTTCGGCCGCTGATGCTTCTTCTTCTGCTTCCTCTTCTTCTTCCGCTCCTCCTTCCGCCGCCGCAGCTGCTGCTGCTTCCTCCTCTTTTTCTCGCAGCAGCGCTTTCAGCAGCAACACAGGAGTGGGGACCTTCGACTCCATCCGCGACGCGGCGCTCGCCAACCTCGACGGGCCAGCGGGCGCGGAGGCCGGAGCGCTGCTGGGGGCCCTGGCCGCCGCCTCGCTCTCTCCCGCGGCCGCGGCGCTCTCTGCCGCGCTAGCTTCTGCCGCGGCAGCCGCGTCGGCGGCTCCTTCCTCTTCCAAGTTCTCTCGCCGTGCTTCTTCTTCTTCTGCTGCTGTCGTCTCCTCGTCCTCCCCTTTTATCCGAGCGGCGCTGGCGCTCAAGCCGAGGGCGCGCGCGGCGCTCGCCGCCCGCCTCTCCGACGCGACGAAGACCTGCCTCGTCATCCCTCTGGCCTCGGCCGTCGCCGCTGGCCGCAGACTCGAGGCCTCGAGCCTTGCCAGAGGGTGGGCGGCCTTCGCCTCGCTCTCGGCCTCGAGGAAGAGCAGGAGGCAGCAGGGAGGAGGAGGAACAGGAGGAGGGTTTTCGAGCTCGGGCTCTTCTTCTTCTTCTCGGGACGACGCAGCATGTGTCGCTGCCGGAGTCGCCTCGGTCCGCGCTCTGGGTGAGGCAGCGCTCGCCGTCGCGCGCTCGCCCGCGCCGCTGCGGGCGGGAGTCGCCGCGGCGGACTGCGGAAGCGCGGGGCTCGTGGTGCTGGTCGCCGGGGCGGTGGAGTCGTGGGGCCCCCTGTGCTGCGCGCCCCACGTTTTGAGCTCGGGCTCGAGTTTGGGTGCTTCGAATTCCGCCGCCGCCGCCGCCGGAGAGATCTCTTCTTCTTCCTCTTCCTCCTCCACATCTGCCGCCGACTTTGCCGCCTCCGCGGCCTCCATCGACGACCTCCCGCTCGCTTCGGCCGTCGCTGCGGCTGCCCTCAGGGATGGGTGCCTCCGCTCGCTGGGGGAGGCCGGACAGAGGGAGCTGCTGCGGGCGCTGGCGGCCGTGGCGGCGGAGGGGGTCGCCGGAGCCAAGGACGAGGAGAAAGAGAAAGAAAAAGAAGAAAAAGAAGGAGAAAATCCGAAACCTTCTCCTCCTCTCTCTACTTCTTCCTCTTCCTCTTCCTCTTCGTCCTGCCCCGTAGTCACCTCTGCTGCCCTCGACGGCATCTGCGCCTGCCTCGACGCTCTGGGCGAGGTCTGGCCCGACGACGCCGAGGGGCTGCTCCTCCCTCTGGTCTCGAGGGCCCTGCTGCAGTCGCCGTCGCCGGCCGTCAGGGCCGCAGCGTCCCGCGCGGCGGCGGCGCTGGCCGCCGCCGACCCCTCCCGCCTCGCGCCGCTGCTGGCGTCGGCTCTCGATTCCGTCATGAGGTCCGCCAAGATGCTCTCGGAGGCCGATTCAGCTCTGAGAGAGGCGGAGGCCGAGGCGGCGGCGAGCGTCGCGAAGGCTTCGCTCCTGCGGAGGGGCGGGGCCCGGGCGGCGGCGGCGGCGGGCGTCGCCGCGGCGGCGAGGAGGCGCTTCGCCGCCGCGACCTCTCTGGAAGGGGCCGCCGCCGGAGCCGCCTCCCTGCTCGCCGTCAGCAGCAGGGCTGCCCCTCTGGGGATCCCCGCTGCTCTCTACTCGGGAGCGATGGCGGCGGCGGACTCGCTGCTGCTCCACGCCGGGAGTGACGACGAAAAGGGTGAGGTTGTTGTTGCAGGTGTTTCCGACGCTGCTGCTGCTGCCGCTGCTGCCTCCGCCGCCGACGAAACTCCTTATTCTCCTTCTTCTTCCTCGACTTCTCTCTCCGAATTCGCCCGCGGGGAGTGCCTCGCAGCAGGGTACACTCTCTTGGGGGCCTGCTGCGCTTCCCTGCCCCTGCCGATGCTGCTTTCGCAACCGCAACAGCAAGGGAATAGTAGCGCGGCGGTCGCGCTTCTCTCTCGCTGGCAGCCCGCGCTCCCGCACAGAGAGGGCGCGCCGTCGCGCGACAGGGCCCTGCTCCGCTCCCGGTGGCTCGCGCCCGCCATGCAGGCCCTGGAGGCGTTCGTGTCCAGGCCGATGCGGGCGAGTCCGAGGGAGGAGAGGGAGAGGCTGGCGAGGGCTGTCGGGGCGATGCTGCGGAGCGCCCCCGTCGTCGGAGGGGCCGTTGCTTCTCCTTCGACGACGACGACGACAACTTCTGCTGCCTCTTCTTCCTCTTCTCCTTCTCCTCCTCCGCCCAGCAACGCCCCGCTCTTGCTCGCCTCTGCGGCCTCCGCCGCCCTCCGCTGCCTGGCCTCTCTGCCGGACCCGGGAAGCGCGGCGGCGGCGGACGCGCCTGCGCTGGCGAGGGCGGCGGTGAGGGCTGCCCGCGGGGCGGCGAGGGGCGCCGGTGCGGCGGCGGCGACGCGCGTGCTCTCCCGAAGGTTCGCTGCGGTCTCTTCGTCTTCGGGTTCCAGTTCCGCTTCTGCTTCTGCTCGAGTCGATGCGCTCGACGGCGCCCCCGCGGCCCCGGGGTGCAGCGCGATGCGTCCCCCCTGGGCTGGCGCGGCAATGAGCTTTTCGCGAAACCAACCCGCTGCTGCCGCGGCGGCGGCCAGCGAAGGCAACAACAGCGCTTCTCTTTCTTCTTCTTCTTCTGTTTTACTCCCGCCACCACACCCGGTTTCCGCCTCGGAGGAGCTCCTCGACGCCCACATGACCCTGCTTGGGGCCATGCTGCCCTCCCTACCGGAAGCGAACCAGGTGCAGGTGCTCTCCGCGCTCGCGTCGGCGGCCGGGAGCGGCAGCGGCCAGCGGGGCGCGAGCGGCGATGGCGGCAGCTCTCTCGAGGCTCCTTCGCCGCTCAAGGCGGACGCCGCCGCCGCCGCAGCTGGAACGACGCCTCCGACTCCGCCTTTTGCTCCAGCAGCTCCTGCTTCCACTTCTCGCCCCGTCGGCCGGGCCCGGGCGGCCGCGGCAGCAGCCTCCGCCGCCGCGGCCTTGGCGGGCCTGCTGCCGCTCGCCGCGCGCCACCGCGCCGAGGCCGCGTCCGCCAAGGCCGTCGCCGAGGCGGCGATGACGCTCGCCGAGGCCGTGCTGGCCGCAGCGTCGAGCACCGTCAGCGCCACGACGACGACGGCGGCGCAGGCGAAAAAGAACGCGGCGGCAATAGCAGACTCTTCCCCGAGCAGCAAAGGAGGAACCGGAAACGCCGCTTCTTCTTCCAACAACGACGACGACGACGATTCCGCCGCGGCAGTCGCCCCTTCGTCCTCCGCCGCCGCCGCCTCCGCCTCCGCCGCCGCCGCCCTCGCCCTCCGCCGCGCCTCCGCCGAGCTCTTTGCCCTGGGGGCCGCCATCGGGCCCGACGCGCTCGCCGCCGCCGCCGTGCGGGCCCTGGCAAACGCGGCCGCCGCCACCCCGTCTCCTCCCCGCCGGGCCGCGCTCGCGCTCGCCGCCGGCGCCGCCTTCCGCGCCAAGGGCGGATTGGCTCTCTCCTCGACCTCCTCGGCCGCCGCGGCCAGCGCCGTCGCGGCGACGCTCGTCGCGGTCGTCCGAGCCACCCCTTCCGCCCCGCGTGCCGGGTTGGGTGATGCCCGAGCCGCGGCTGCTGCGGGCTTGGCTCTGGTGGCGGAACATGGGGGCCCGGCGTTTGGCCCCCGCGCGGCGAGGCCCGCCCTCCGCGCCGCCGCTGCGATTCTTTTGGACGGCGGCGACGCCGGCGGGGGCAGGGACGTCCCGGGGCTAAGGCCCTCCGCAGGCGCCCTGGCCAACGCCGCGGTGGCCGCCCTGGGCCCCGAGCTGCTGCCCGGCGGCAGCGAGCACGAGACGGCGAGGGCGGTCGCCAGAGAGATGCAGTCGCTGGCCGAAGAGGAAGACGGCGACGGAGGCGGGTTTTCTGTCTCTTCTTCCTCGTCTTCCGCCGGCGGCGACGGCAACGGCGACTCCTCCGCGGCGCAGCTGGCCTCGATCCTCTACTCGCAGATGCTGATCCTGTTCGCCCCGCAGGCCGCCCCGCCGGCGGCGCACGCCCCGGCTCTGCTGGCGGCGCTGCTGCCGTCGAGGTCGTCGAGCGCCGCCGTTGCCGCCGCCGCAGCGAGCGCAGCGTGCCGGGACGCCGCCGCGGCGACGCTCCGTCATCTGGCAGAGCGGCCCAGGGGGGCGCGGGCCCTGTCTTCTTTGACTGTAGTCGTCGGAGGCGGAGGGAACAGGATGAGCGCCGAGGTCGCGACGCTGCTGGCTCTCGACGCGGAGGCGGCGGCGGCGAGCGTTGTTTCTTCGTCGTCTTCCTCTTCTTCGACGGCGACGGAGCGGCACCTCCGCCGCGTCGTGCTGTCGATGCTCTCGGCCTCTACCAGCTCCGATGACGTTTCTTCCGACGCTTCTTCTCATTCCGACGTCGGCGCCGCGTGCAGGAGGTGGCTGTCGCTGTGCTCGGACGTGGTCCTGGCGACGGGGCCGACAACGGCGGTCACTCGGGGAGGAGGTGGCGGAAATGGAGGTGGAGACGAAGAGGGCGACCTCGAGGAAAACGACGACGACGACGACGACGACGACGACGACGACGACGACCAACCTCCTCCTCCTCCTTCTTCCTCTTCCTCTTCGTCCCCTTCGGCCCAGCTCACCACCTCGCCGCGCCCCCGAACGCGCGCCTTCGCTGCCCTGTGCCTGCTCCGCCTCGTCAGGGACGTTCCCAAAGAGGCGAAGAAAGGAAGACTAGACCCTCTGGCGCCGCTGCTCGGGGACTTTGTCGCCGTCGGCTTCCGGCTCGCGACCGGCGGCGGCGGTGGAGAAAAGAGCAGTGGCGGCGGAAGCGGCGGCGGAAGCGGAGGAGGTGGAGGGGCTTCCGCCGCCCTGCTCCGCCCCGTCGGGGTCGAGCTCCTCTCCGCGCTCGTCCGCCGCTTCGGGCGAGCCGTCGACCCGGTCTCCGCCGCCCGAACGGCGGCCGAGGGCGACCCGCCGCCGCCTCCCTTGCTGTCTGCGTTCGCGGCGCAGCTGCTCGCGGCGCTGCGCGGCGCCGTCGGCTCCTCCTCGAGTTTCGTTACTTCGAACGAAAATTATCCCTCTGCTGTTTCTGCTGCTCCTCCTCTGCCGACCGCGGTCGCCGCGGGGGCCGCCCTCGCCTCCGCCATCGTCGAGGCGGGGCTCGCCGACGGAGAGGAAGGCGAAGATGACGACGAAGACGAGGAAGAGGCACGCGGGAGAGGGATGCGCGGGGCCTACGAGGCGGTTATCGACTCGGCGCTCGAGCGGGAAGGGTTGCTGTTGCCGGTCGCCGCCGCCGCCGGCGAAAACGGCGCCGGCGAAGAGAAAAAAGCTTTTTTGCCTTCTCCTTCCCCTTACGCAGAGTGGGTCTCCGCGCTGGCCCGGGTGGCCCTGCTCGACGCCTCCGCGCGGATTTTCGTCTCGGACAAGAGGGGGAGGAGGAAAGGAGAGGGATCTCGCCAGAAGCAGCAACGCCGCAGCTGCCGCCGCCGCCTCCCGGTGCAAGCGTGGAAGGAGCTCCTCTCGGCCGCCGCGGCGGCCGCAGCGGCCCCGGACGCCGAAGCGCTCTCGACGACAGGGGTGTCCATCTGCGGCGTGCCGCTGCCCGCGTGCCCTCCCGCTCTCCTTAGAGCCGCTGCCAGGGCGGCACCGGCGGTGCTTGCCGCGCTGGCGAGGGAGATTTCGGAGGAAGCGGAAGAAGGAAAAGACGAAGGAAAAGACGAAAAAGAAAAAGACGAAGAGGGCACTTGTGCTCTTCTCCTGGCTTCGGCTCATCTCGCCGTTGCCGCCGCCTCGGCTCCGGCTGCTCCCTTTGCCCCCTCCCGCTTCGCGCTCGAGGCGGCTTATTTGGCTGCAGAGGCCGTCGGAGGGACCGCGGCGGCAGTTGCGTCGTCGTCGTCCTCTTCGCGCTCAGGCGAAGGAGACGAGGAAGAGAAGGAAGGAGAAGAAGAAGAGAAAGGAGCAGGAGCAGGAGGAGCGAATGCCGCCGCCGCTGCTGCCGCCGCTATCTCCGCTGTCGCCCGCCGCTCCTCTTCTCCGCTCCTCACCGCTTCCGCCGTCGAGCTCGCCGCGGAGCTCGCCTTGAATGCTTCTTCGTTTGCAGCAGCAGCCGTCGTCGCGTCCGCCCTGCGAGCCGCCACCGAGGCGGCGCCGGCGGAAGCCCTCGGCGCCTCTTCGCCGCTGCTCGCCCGTGCTATCGCCGCCGCTGCCTTGCTGCTTCTCCGATCTCCTTCTCCTTCCACCGACGCCCTCGCCGCCGCGGCCGAGCTCCTCCGCCGCGCCGAGCCCAGGAGCTGTGCGGCGAGTGAATCCCTTGGTCTCGCCCGCGCGGCCCTGGAGGCGCTGCTGCTCGCGGGAGGAGGGAAGGAGGGGGCGAGCGGGGAAGCCGCTGACGCCGTCGTCGCAGTTTTGAGTGCCGCTTCCGCTTCCGTCGCTTCTGCTTCCGCTTCCGCTGACGACGACAACGACCTCCTCTGCTCCGCCGCGGCGGAAGCGGCCTCCTCATGCAAGGAGCTCCTGAGGGCGAGCCTGCTCTGCTCCGCTCTCCGCCCGGCTGCCCTGCGCTCGCTGCGAGGGCTCTGCGCCTCGTCGAGCGGCGAGAATGAAAAGCTTTCGGCGACAGAGGCGCTCGCGGCAGCGGTCGCCGCCGTCGCCGTGCTTTCGGGTTCCTCCTCTGAAACTGATTCCGGAGCAGCAGCAGCAGCAGCTCTCGAGATCGCCGCGGCCGCTGCCCCAGCTGCCGCCTCGGCTGTGAGGACGGCTTTAAAAGGTCCCGCTTCGGACGTCGAGGCCCTGAGGGCTGCCGGGGACGGGTTGCGCCTCGCGCTGCTGGCGCTGCCTCTAGCTGCGGCGAAAGCGAAAGCGAAAGCGAAAGCGGCAGCGGAAGCGACGGCGACGACAAACGCGACTTCCGACGCTGACGCCGCTGCAGACGCCCTCGTCGCCCTCGCCTCTGCCGCCGCCACCGTCGATTCTTCCCCTCCGCCGTTGCGCGCCGCTGCCGCGAGGGCCCTCCGCGTCGCCGCAGGCGCGCCAGAGACGGCGGCGCTGCTCCGCGGCGCCGTGGCGAGGCTTCCTGTCGAGGCGCGGGCGAGCTTAGCTGCCGTTGTCGCTGGCGGAGGAGGAGCTGGAGTTGGAGGTGGAGGTGGAGGAGCTCCTGCTGCTGCAGCTACGGGTCCCGTTTCGATTGCGCTGCCCTCTTCTTCAGCTGGTGCTTCCTCTTCTGGCGCTCTGCCGGCGATCAAGCTGAAGAGCTTTACGTGAAAAGAGACAGAGAGAGAAAAAGAGAAAGAGAGAGAAAAAACTGTGAACCGAAAAAAAAAACGAAACGAAAATGAAAACTAAAAAAATCAAAATCTTTTCGAGAGAAAAAACTAAAAAACTAAAAAAGCTCGAATGTCGAGCCAGTGGGACGACGAATCCGCCGAGGGTTCCCTGTGGTCCCGCAGCTTCGATTTCGATGACAGCGGTATAGAAGGTTCTTCGACGATGACGACGAAGACGCTGTCGCTGCTGGTGGAAGAGGTGCGCATTGATTGGCATCTTTCTTTTTGCTCGATTGAAAAGATCGGAGACTTCGGCGGCTTGATTTTTTCATCACCTCAATGACCTCGACCTCTCTCTTTCTTTCCTCCAAACTAAAAAAAAAAACTCAGGAATGGAACGCCGGCATCGGCGGCACCTGCTGGGAAGGGGGCGTGCTTCTGGCGAGATTCCTCAGGTGAGAAGAAGATAAAAGTTGTTTCAAGGCTCCACCGGCCTCTTTTCGTTTCTTCTTCTCAACCTCGACCTCTCTCAAAAAAACCCGAAAAAACAAAAAACTTTCTTCCCAGCTCCCCCGCCTTTGCTTCGCTCGAGGGCCTCCCATCGGACCGACCTCTGAGAGCCATCGAACTAGGGTCTGGCGTCTCTGCTTTGCCCTGCCTTGTCGCGGCGAGACTGACGAGGAGGAGGAGGAGAGAAAGAGAAGAAGCGAAAGACAAGAACGGCGACGGCAACAGCAACGGCAACAACAACGACGGCAAAACCTCTCCTTCTTCTTCTCCTCTTCCCCTTCCGCTCTTCTCCGAGATCTTCGCCACGGACATCGACGAGTGCCTCCCCGGTCTGGAAGCCAACGCAGTCAAGAACGCTCCCGCGACGACGAAGGTGGAGGTGGTGCAATGGGAAGACGACGAAGCAAAAGAAGGAGAAGGAGAAGGGAAGACGAGGACAGCAGAAACTTCTCATCAGCAGTCGCTCAAGCTCCTCGACCTCGACTGGCGTCTGTTCCCGCGAGCAGCAACAGGATTTCTGCAACCGCCCTTCGACGTCGTCCTGGTCGCGGACGCCGTCTACATCCCCGGGCTGATGCCCGCGCTGGTCGAGGCCATGCGGAGCGTCAGCGACGAGCAGAGCTTCGTGTTCCTGAGCTACTATCTCCGCTCCGAGTCCGCGGATCTCAACTTCTGGCCGCGGCTCCGCGCCGCGTTCGAGGTCGACGCGATCCCGGCGGCGTCGTTCGGGTGCGAGGGCGCGGACAAGGGGGAGAACAGGGGGCTGTTCCGGCTGAGGAAGAGGGGGCAGAAGGAGTTTGAAGAGGCCGAGGAGAAGCGGAGGAAAGAGAAGGAAGAAGAGAAAGAGGAAGAAGAGGAGTAGAGAGAGAGAAAGCGACGCCTTCTCTCTTCCTTCTTCGTTTTATTTTGTAAATCAATCTATTCGAGACATCACTTGCGAGACAACACTTGAAAATGGATGAAAAGAAAAGAAAAGACCGGAAAGTTCAGAAGCGACAAAACAAACTCAATTACATTTTTTTTTCATTCCTTCTTGGGCTGAGCAAAGCCGACGCGAACGGCCCGACCGTAGAGAAGGGCGCCGTCAACCTCTTTGACGGCCCGATCGAGCTGCTCTTCCGTCAAAAAATGCACGTGCGCGTAGCCCCGGGACTTGCCCGTGACCTTGTCGGTGTGGAGGCGGACGCGGGTGACCGCTGAGCGCGGCGGGGGCGGAGGGAGAGGCAAGGATGAAGAAGAAGGGTTTTCTGTTCCGTCTTCTTCTGCCTTCGCCGCCTCTTCCGCCGCCGCCGCCGCCGCCTCTTGCTCCCCGCTCTCACCTCCTCCTCCTCCTCCTCCTCCCGCTCCACCGACCCCGGGGGCCAAGGCCTCGTTGAACAGCGCCGCGACGTCCTCGGCAGAGGCCTCGAACGCCACGTTGCCGACGTAGGCGACGTTATAGCCCGGAGTCTTTGGCGCTGGGGCGTCAAACGCGGGTTTCACCTTTTCCGCCGCCGCCGCGCCGTTTTCCGCGCCGCTTCCCACCTTGCCTTCGCCCCGAGCCCCGACCTTGCACCTCTCCACCTTGACCCTCACCCCTTCCAGCATCGTCCCGTCGCACTCCAGGGCCTTCCTGTACCCTTCCTCGTCGCCGAAAGTGATGAAGGCGATCCCTTTGAAGCGACCGGTGTCGGGAAAACGGAGCAGGCTCATCGCCTCGATCTCTCCGCACCAGCTCCAGTACTCTCTTACTTCTGCTTCTTCGAACTTGAAGGGCATGCCTCCGACGAAGACGCGGCGGGCCAGGGGGTCGTTGGGGGAAGAGGAAGAAGAAGGGAAAGCAGAAGCGTCTCCGTCCTTTTTGTTCTTGACGCCGCCGCGGGCGCGGCGCTTTGGGGCTTCTGCTTCCTCTGCTTCGGCGGCGTTTGCCACCGCTGCCGCGACCGCGACTGGCCTCGCCGCCTCCTCCGGTTTCGCCTCCCGCTCGACGGGCACGGCTTCGTTCTCGAGCTCGGAGAAGCCGAACTGAAAGGTAGTCGAGGAGGGAGCGGGAGGAGCGGGGGCAGCAGCTTTGGGAGCATCGGCAGCAGCAACGGCAGCAGCAGCTTCTCCCTTCTTCTCTCCCTCTTTCTTCTCTCCCTCTTTCTTCTTCTTGCTCGCGTCGATGAACCCGAGCGCGTCCCTGATGCGCGCGGCCTCCTCCGCGTTCCCGGGGCCCGAGGGGGCGGTGCCGTTGCCCAGGCCTCCTTTCCCGCGCTTGCGGCGGCGCTTCTTCTTCGCGCCTTCGCCTTCGCCCTTGGCGGCGGCGGGAGCGGGAGCGGGAGCAGAGGCGTCTGCGTTTTCGGCAGCAGCTCCCGCCGCCGCCGCTGCCTCCTTCGCCACGGGAGCAACGGGCGTCGCCGCCGGAGCTTCAGCTGAAGAAATAGCAGCAGCAGCAGCGGCAGCAGCCGCGGCGGCCTCGCGCTCGCGCTTCTTCGGCCTCTTGGGCACCTTCTTGGCCGGGGTCGCGGCCGACGGTTCAGCAGCGCCGGCGATGGCGGCGACGGCCGCCGGGGTCGAAGCAGGAGGAGGGGCGACGGCGACGGCGGCGCTCTTCGTCGTCTCCTCGCTTTTCTCGGCGCCATTTCCCCCCAGAATAACCGCGTCCAGCGACGTGTACTGCTGGTAGAGCACGGAGCTCGCATCCGTCTTCCTGCCGATGTAAGGGGACTGTTGTTGTTGGTGGTGGAGGTGTAGAGGAGGGAGTAAGGGGTTGTAAGATTTTCATGCCAAGCGCATGCGGCCGCCGCCGCTCTTCGACGCCGTCGAATTCGATTCGACAGCGGCTCGTCGGGGCCTCTTCCCCCCCCCCTCTCTCGCGCGCTGTTGCACGCAATCGAGCATCACGTACCTCGCGCACGCCGCGCCCTCGTGCTGTAGACGCCATGGTTGAGCGCTGGCGGAGGGACAAAGCTGAGTGATGAAGAAGAAAAAATCGAAAAAAGTGGGCTACTGGCTAGACGTCAAAGCGTTTTTTTTTTCACTCTCGCCGAAGTTTGAACTCCCGCCAGCACTTTCCCCTCCTCGAGGAGAGCTGGTCTGCGGTCAAAGCCAGAGCTCTATTTGCGTTCGAGACCCACCAGGACAAACACTATGAGACCTTTTATTCGCAGCCATCCACCGGCCTCGGCGATCCGCGCGCGCGCGACGCTGCAGAGGCCGCACCTTCCGATGCCGTCGTCGTTGACGAGCATTCGTCGTCGTCGTCGACTTTGCCGTTCGTCGCCGTCGCCTCTCATCGTCGCCGCTTCGGGGTCTTCCTACCGCTGGACTCCAGGTTTGTCAGCTCGAGATCGTAGGGTCCTGTCTCTTGACATCGCCTGGAGCGTCTGAAGAGCCTGAAAGTACAGAGAAGAGGGTAGAAAACGCTCACATCTGACCCCTCCCCCCTCCCTCCTTTGACCATTGAAAAAAAAAATCACCAGCGTTCGACGGCGGCCAGCGCAAGCGAGAGACCCTGTCTTCTGTCGCCGCGGAGAAGAGCGTCGCTCCCCCTCCGAGGGCGGCAGCCGAGACCGTAGAAGAAAACAACAGCAGCAACGGCAACGACGAAGAGGACCCCTGGGCGTGGGTCCCGCGGGACACGGTCGAGGAGGAGCTGCGGAAGCGGCGGCAGCAGAGGCGGAGGGGGAGCGGGAGCGCGGGCGCGAGCACGAGTATTGCCGCAGCGAAAGAGGAAGAAGCATTCGAGGAGGAGGAGGAGGAGTTTTTCGACGACGAAGACGAAGAGGAGGAGGAGGACTTTGAGGAGCAGGTCTACGCCGCTGCCGCCGAAGACGACGACGGCTGGGAGGAGTTCCAGCGCGAGTGGGGAGGCGGCGGCGGCGGAGGCGGCGGAAGAGGAACTGAGGCTTCTTCCTCGACCTCGAAAAAGAAAAAGAGCTGGTGGGGCAGTAGCGCCGCGGGCTCTCCTTCCCGCTTCGGCCAGCGGCAGCCGGAAGAAGAAGAAGAGGAGGAAGAGCCTTTCGAAGAAGAAGAAGGTTATTACCGCCGGAGGAGGAGCGCGGCAGCCGCTTCTTCTTCGCGTTCGCCCAAACCTCGCTTTGACACCGCCGACAAAGAGCAACTCTTCGACGAAAACGAAGAGGAAGAAGAGGGCCTCCCGCTGCCCCCTCTCCCGGACATAGCCCCGCTGACGCAGCAGGAGTCCTCCGCCGTCCTGCCGCTGACCCCCCTGCCGGACCAGGTGGCCTTCTTCAACTCGGACGGAGCAGCGGTCGTCCAGCGCCTGGGTCTTTCTCTGCTGGTGACGCTCGCGACGGCCAAGGCCGCGCCCGCGGCCGCTGCGGGCGCGCTGACGCTGCCGCTGTGGTACCCCCTGGCCGCCGCGGCCGTCCGCAACGGCAAGCTTCGCGGGGTGAACTCGTTCTCGGCCGCTCTGGGTGGGAGGAGAGGAGGGAGGAAAAGGAGGTCGAATGCCTCTTCTTCTTCTTCTTCTTCGGCGGCGGTTGGGATCTGGAGGGCGCGGGTCCTCGACGCCCGGGTCGGCAACGGCCGCCGCGGAGGAGGGAGTTCCCGCTCCTCTTCTCCCTCGGCTTCCCCTCTCGGCTTGGGCCCCCCGACGCTCACCCTGACGATAGGCGACGACTCCGGTGCCACCACCAAGCTGGTGGTCCCCTACGAGAGGGTCCACGACGCGATAGAGGTGGGAGAGGCCGCGGAGCTGCTGGTCGTCGCTTCCGGCAACAGCAAACGACAACAGCAGCGACGAAAGCGCCGAAGCTATCGACTTTATGACGACGACGACGGCAGGGAAAACGACATCGCCTCCGCCTTTGGCGGCTTCCGAGCCGTGCGAGAGGCCTACCTTCCCGGCGCGGGTCTGTGGGTCTCGGGAGACGAGTACCCGAGCCTGGACCGGAGGGCGTTTGTGAGGGTGTCCCTGAGTATCGAGGAGGAGAGGAGGGCCGAAGAAGAGGAGGCGGCGGCAGCAGCGGCAGAAGCAGAAGCTGAGTCTGCTGCTAATGCTGCTGCTGCCGCTGAAAGAGCTCCTTCTCCTTATGCGGAGAGCGCGGGAGGAGGGAGCGAGGAGGAAGGAGATCGGGGCTTTGTGCTGTAAATGAAAAGAAGAAAGCGAAAGGAGGGAAACGAAAAAATGAAGAACAGAGGAGGAGGTCGCGGTCGAGAGAGAGAGAGCCGTTTCATTTGAAAAATTCACATTCGCTCAACGCCGACGAAGAGAGAAAGCATCTCGCTCTCTCTTTCTTCTTCTCGCTCACCCCTCACACTCTCCCTTACCCTTCCCTCTCGTTCGCAGAGCGAGAGAGCAGAGGGCGGAGCAGAGCCCACGTCCCGTGCCCCGCTCTTGCGCCGCGCGACAGAATGGAGCTCGAGGCGTCGCCGCAGCCAAGCGATGCCGCCCCGGCTCCTCCTCATGCTCCTCCTCCTCCTCAAGCGCTGATGTCGAACCGTGCTGCGCCCGGGGACGCCGTCGAGGCCGCCGCGGCCGCCTCCGCCGCCGCCGCCGGGGGCCGCGTCATCAGCCTCGAGGTACATTGCGTGGCGGGAGGTCGAACGAGGCTCGGCAAGGGCGGGCGAGAGACAAGGGCGGGGAAATCGGATTGTTCGATTCGTTTGTTTTCGTTTTTTCGACGTCGAAAAAAACGCCGATGTTTGCTCGATGATTGCTTGAATGCTCATCTTTCCCCTCTCTCTCCTTCTCCATCCACCCACAACAACAACAAACACCAACGACACGCAGGTCGAGAACTTCAAGTCCTACCGCGGGCGCCAGCGCATCGGGCCCTTCGGCGGCTTCACCGCCGTCATCGGGCCCAACGGCTCGGGCAAGTCCAACCTGATGGACGCGCTCTCGTTCGTGCTCGGCGTGCGTGCCCGCCAGCTCCGCGGCGGCATGCTGCGCGACCTCGTGCACTCCTCCGGCGTCGGGACCGCCGCCGTGGCCGCGAACGCCACTTCCTCGGAGCCTCCTCCGACGAGAGCGCGCGTCGAGCTGGTGTTTAGGCCCGGGCCCGCGCACCCGGACGCGGCCAAGGGCGACATCCGCTTCGCCCGCGTCGTCGTCGCCCCTTCCGCGGCGGCGGCGGTTGAAGAAGAAGCTGCTGGCCGCCGCTCCAAAAACGCCGCCGCCGCCACTGCCTCTTCCTCCCTGCCCGCCGCCACCTCCCACTACGAGGTCAACGGCCGCCAGGTGACGTGGGACGCGTACGACGCGGTCCTGCGCTCCCACGGCATCCTCGTCAAGGCCCGCAACTTTCTGGTCTTCCAGGGCGACATCGAGTCCGTTGCCTCGGCCTCCCCGCAGGCGCTCACCGCCATGTTCGAGGCCGTTTCTGGCTCCGGGGAGCTCAAGGCGGCCTACGAAGAGGCCGAGGCGCGCAAGGGCGCGGCCGAAGAGGCGGCGCACCTGGCGTTCACCAAGAGGCGCGCCGCAACGGTCGAGAGGAGGGCCAAGAGGGAGCAGCGCGACGAGGCCGAGAAGTTCCTGAGGCTGCAGAGGGAGCTCGACGAGCTGAGGGCCACGCTTCTCTTGTTGCGCCTGTTCCACGCCGACTCGGACGGCGCCGCGGCGCGCGTGGCGGGGACGAGGCTGGTGTCGGAGCTGGCCAAGGCCGAAAAGGGGCGCCTCGAGGCCGAGGCGTCGGCCGACCTGAAGAGGAAGGAGGCCGCCGAGCTGCACAAGCAGCGCATGCTCCGCGAGCGCTCGCTCAACCGCGAGCGCGCCGCGCTGGAGGCCCGCAACCCCGAGGCGATGCGCGCGCGCGAGGAGGCGTCGAGGCTGGCCAGGAGGGAGAAGGAGCTGGCGGCCCGCGTCGTCGCGGCGGCGCGCGCCCGCGACGAGCAGGCCGCGGCTGTCGCCAAGCTCGAGTCGGACCTCAAGGCCGTCGAGGCCGCGCAGCAGGCCGCCGCCGCCGACGAGGAGGAGGCCGCCAGTGTTGGAGGAGGTGGTTCTTCTTCTTCCTCGAGCTCTTCGATCGCGAAGCTCGACGACGCGACGCGCGCAGAGTACTACCGCCTCAAAGAAGAAGCGGGCTCCAAGACGGCCCGCGTGCGCGCGACCCGCGACGCCGCCGCCGCCGCCGCCCGCGCCGACGCCGCCGCCCTCTCGGCCCTGGAGGCCCAGCTGGCCTCGCTGACCGAGCGCGGCTCGGCCCTGCGCTCCGAGGCCGACTCCGCGGCGTCGGCCGCGGCGTCCGCCCGCGCCGACGTCGACGCGGCGCGCCGCGCGCTCCGCTCCAAGGAAGAAGAGACCGAGCGCCTCCGTGTGCAGTCGGTGGCGTCGACGACGCAGCGCCTGGACCTCGAAGCGAAATTGGCCCAGGCCGACGAGGCCCTGCGCGACGCGCGCGCCCAGCGCCGCGAGACCGAGCGCGACCGCCGCGCCGCCGACGCCGTCGCGCACATGCGCCGCCTGTTCCCGGGGGTCCACGGCCGCGTCACCGACCTGGCTTCTGCCAGGCAGCGCAGGCACCAGGTGGCTCTGGCGGTGGTTTTGGGAAAAGACATGGACTCGGTGGTCGTCGACACTGAGGCGACGGCGAAGGAGTGCATCCAGTACCTGAAGCAGGCGAGGGCCCCTCCCATGACCTTCTTGCCCGTCGCGACCATCCGCGCCAAGCCGGTCAACGAGAGGCTGAGGGCGAGACTGGCTGGCGGCGAGGAAGGAGGGAACGCTCCCTCTTCTTCTCAAAAGTCGACGGCGACGCTCGCGATCGACCTGCTCGACTTCGACCCCTCGGTGGAGCGCGCGCTGGCCTCCGTCTGCGGCGACACGCTCGTCTGCGACACCGTCGCCGAGGCCAAGTCTCTGGCCTTCATGGGAGCCGAGCGCCACAAGGTCGTGGCCCTCGACGGCACGCTGATCTCCCGCGCGGGCCTGATCACGGGAGGGGCCTCTGCCTCGATGGACGCGCGCGCCGCCCGCTGGGACGACTCGGCGCTTGCCAAGCTCAAGGAGCAGAAGGCCGCCGCTGCGGTGGCGCTGGCAGCTCTCCCGGCCCCGCGCGAGACCGCGCAGAGGCTGGAGGCGCTCGCCGCCGACCGGGCCGGACTGGAGCGCGAGGCGCAGCTGCGCTCGGCCGACGCCGAGGCCGCCGAGATGAGGTCCTCTCGCGTCGCCGCCGAGGCCGCGGCTTTAGAGGAAGAGCGCGACCGCCGCGCGCCCGACGCTGCTTCGCTCAAGACTTCTCTGGCAGACGCCGAGCAGAAGGCCGCGGCGGCCACCGCGCGCATCAACGAGGTCGAGGACAGGCTCTTCGCCCCCTTCTCCAAGAAGGTGGGAGTGCCCAACGTGCGCGAGCACATGGAGCGCGCCGCGGCGGCGCAGGCAGAGGCGTCCCGCAAGAGGCTCGCCCTCGAGGCGCAGCTGTCCAAGATCGGGCACCAGCTGTCGTACGAGCGCCGGCGCGACTTGGTCGGACCGGCGGAACAGGCGAGGACGGAGCTCGACGCCGTGGCGGCCCGCCGCTCGCAGCTCGCCGAGGAGGAGAAGAAGGCGACGGCGGCGCTGAAAGAGGCCGAAACGGCCCTGAGCAAGGAGACGGCGGAGGTGGCAGGGCTGAGGGCCGCGGCGGAGGCAGCCGAAGCGGCGGCGCGCGAGGCGAGGAGGTCGGCGGCGTCGGCCGCGGCGGGAGCGGCGGAGGTGAAAGCCGGGATCGCCGCGGCCGCCGCCGACGCCGAGGCCGCCGACGCCAAGGCGCGCGACGTGCTCGAAGCCGCGGAGATGGAGCAGGTGGCGCTTCCGCTGAAGGAAGGCGGCGGTGGTGAGGAAGGTGGAGAAGAGGGCGAGGAAGAAGGAGCGACGGCAGGGGAGATGGAGACGGGCGAGGAGGAAGAAAACGCCGACGGGACTGCGACGCCGGCCGCGCTCCGCCGCCGCCGCCCGGCCTCCCGCTTCGACTTCTCACGCCTCCCGCGCGCCCTGACCGCCACCGCCACGGGCCGCCCCTCCGAGCGCGAGCGCGCCGACGCCGAGCTCCGCCGCGAGCAGGAGGCCCTCGTCGCGCAGCTGGCCAAGGGCGCTCCGAACCTCAAGGCGCCCGACCAGTATTTGCAGGTCAAGGAGCGCGAGCGCGTTTTGGCGGAAGAGCTCGACGCCGCGCGCGCCTCCGCGACGCTCGCCGCCGAGACGTTCTCCCGCGTCCGCTCGGAGCGCCACGACCGCTTTACCTCGGCCTTCGAGCACGCCGCCAACGCCGTCGACGAGGTCTTCAAGGACCTCACCCGCTCCGACGCGCATCCCACTGGAGGCTCCGCCTATTTGTCCTTAGAACACGCCGACGAACCTTACCTCGGCGGCGTCAAGTTTGTCGCGATGCCTCCGGCCAAGAGGTACCGCGACATGGACGCTCTGTCGGGCGGGGAGAAGACGCTCTCGGCGCTGGCGCTGCTGTTCGCGGTGCACTCGTTCCAGGCCGCGCCGTTCTTCGTCCTCGACGAGGTCGACGCGGCACTGGACGCGGCCAACGTCGCGCGCGTGGCCCGATACGTCCGCGCCAAGACGCGGGCCTCGGCGAGCGACGGCAGCGGCGCCGGCGCCGGCGCTCCGTCGTCGCTCGCCGACGGCACCGCGCCGCCGCTGCAGGCGATCGTCATCTCGCTCAAGGACGGCTTCTACCACCACGCCGACGCGCTCGTGGGCGTGTGCAGGGACCCGGACACGTCGGCGTCGGGCACACTGACGTTCGACCTCGACAGGTTTGGGGAGCCGTGAAGAGGTTGAGGAGGAAGGAGGAAGGAGCTAGAAGGGAGAGGAGGAAGAGGTGGTGAACTTTTTTTTTGACTTTTTTTTTCTTGTTCTGTCTTTCTTCGACAACAACAACACTTGCACTTTTTTCTTTCTAGACTGACACAATTACGAAAAAACAACAACGGGGAAATGATATGAAATGATTTTGGAGAGAGAGAGAGAGAGAAAGAGAGAAAAAGAGAAAGAGAAACACAAAAAACGATGAGTGAAATAAAAAAATAAAAAACCGAGTTTTTACAAGTTCTTTTCTCCCTTCTCTCACTTCCCTTCCCTCACCGCCTCCGCCACCGCTCTCGCCGACTCTTCTCGGAACCGCGCTTGCAGCACCCGCACCAGCGGCAGAGTCAGCAGCGAGAGCGCCGCCGCGGGTCGCGAGAAGGAAGCGACCTCGAACCAAACAGCGCCCTTTCCGCTTCCTCCTCCCTCGTTTCCGTCCCCTCCTTCGTTCAGGAACACCGAGAAGCTCTCGGCGCCGGCGAGGACGTGCGAGGAGCAGGTGGTGGCCCTCACGGAGAAGGAGCGGCCAGGGGACGAGGACTGGGGGCGGCGGGAGACAGAAGAAGAAGAAGAAGAAGAACAACAAGGTTTCGAGTTCCCTTTCTTGCCTCCTCCTGCTCCGCCGAGAGCGGGGACTCCTCCGCGTGGCCTGCCCTCTTTGTTGACTTGAACGATCTTCAAAGGATTGACCAGCCAGAGCGGCAAAAAGGGCAGAAAGGGCCCGGCAGCCCTCGCGGCGATGACGAGGCCCGAACCAGCGTCGTCGCCGGTTCCACTGTCGGCGTTTTCACTTTGCCGCCGCCCCCGCTGAGATAAGAAGCCGGGGAGCGGCAGCCGCGGCCTGTTTGTGGAGACCCACGGCAGGTCGTCGGCGTGCCTCCACGACGAGACGACGCTGACGGCTCGGTCATAGTCTTTGCGGCCCGTGCCGACCTTTGGGGATCGGGTGTTTTTGTTTTGAGGAGGGGGCGCGGAAGGAAGAAGAGAGAGAGAAAGAGAAAGAGAAAGAGACAGAGGGGTGAGAGACGACGAGAGCTCGGTCGAAGACTTGTCTTCTTCTTTTCTTTCTTCTCTTGTTCGTCTTCTTCTCCTTCTTCCAGATTGCTCTCTTTCTTTCTCACCTTGAACGCGTAGTAGTCGTGAAAGTACCCGGCAGGCCAGGGACCGGTGGCGGGGTCGACGGCCTCGTGGCGGTGGTTGGGCCTGTTGAAGTTTTGAAGAGGTCGAAGAGGTCGAGGTCGAAGTTTTTGAGTTTTTTTCCTCTTCAATCTTCAAGCCACTTGGCATTATTCACTTCCCTGTTTTTCTACCTCTTCCCTCACCTTCCTCGCCCTCTCTTCAGAGCCGAAGAGAAAGCGTGCTGGTTTGGACCTCGAGGCAAGAGCTTGAGCCCCGAAAGACCCAGGAGGTCGAGGAAAGGGGAGAGCATCGAATGCTTTTTTTTTTTTTGAAAGAGCAAAAATGAGAAATTTCGACCTTCGAAAAAAAAAATCTTTCTCTCTCTTCTTCTTACACCTCACCTCACCACACCCGCGCACGCTCGCGCTCGCATACATTCACAAAGAAAAACACATACTCTCTCTCTCACTCTCTCCCTGCGCTTCGAAAAAAGGAAACGCGAACAAAAAAGAAGAACGAAGAAGAAGAAAAACTCCTAAAACTCCACTTTGGCGTTCGGGTTCTTCTTCTGAAGTTTCGCCTTGAAGTTCTTGAGGTGCGCCAGCGAGGTAGGAGTCCAGAACACGAGATCTTTCTTCATCTCCACCACACGAAGATGAGGGCAGCACTCGAGCAAATCGTCGAGCTGGGCGTTGACCTGCAAGCCGGGGTTGTAATCGAGCCTGATCTCCTCGAGCGAGCTCAACTCGCACACAAACGCCAGAACGCGGCGGAGGCCGCAGTTGATGAGAAGAAGCTCGCGCAGAGACTTCAACCCCTTGAGCTCTTGCGGGAATACCACATCGTCGGGAGCGGCACCTAGAGACTCGTTACAGCTTAGGTCGAGTATCTCCAGGCCCGAGGGCACGCCCAGCTCTTTCGGCAGCGAGCGGAGGTCGCAGCTGATGACAGAGAGGTATTTCAGTTTTTTCAGATTCAAGATCCCAGCCGGGATCGCCTTGATCCTGAAGTGGTAGTCCAACACGAGCTTCTGCAGCTCCGTGAGGCGCAGAAAAGACTCCGGGAAGCGAGGCAGGCCGATCGAAGGGTTGCGGTAGTCAAGATCGGAGTCACAGAGGCAGAGCTCCTCGAGGCTGCCTCGGAGCTGGATCAAGTGCTCGACGTCGCTCAGCTTTTTGGGATGTCCAGGACGTAGACGGTAGTGGCGGGAGAGAGCGAGGGCCTCGGCCCTCGGTAGTGGCGGGAGAGAGCGAGGGCCTCGGCCCTCGGTAGTGGCTGTAGAGAGTGAGGGCCTCGGCCCTCGGAAGTGGCGGGAGAGAGCGAGGGCCTCGGCCCTCGGAAGTGGCGGGAGAGAGCGAGGGCCTCGGCCCTCGGTAGTGGCAGGAGAGAGCGAGGGCCTCGGCCAAACACTCCTTCTTTCCGAAATAAAAGAGGGAGTGTTTTTTTTTCCTTCCCTCTTTTTTTTTGACAACGCCGGGGCGTTTACAGCCAACAACCGCTCTCACGTCCCCGGGCAGGCGCAGAAGAGAGAGAGAGCGCGTGCGCCCTACCTTGAGGCAAAGCTCCCATGGAGCCTCCGGCGTTTGCCGAGGCAAGGTAAGAGGAAAAGGCGAAAGCAAAAGATTTGCCATCAAAATGGCGTTCCTTCCAATTCGGCGTCGCTCTTTTATCGCCCTCTTGCGGACGTGTTCTTCTCCTTTTATCCGTTGTGACGCGATCAAACAGAAGCAAGGGACGCGTTTCGGTTGGAACGAGACCTTCTGCGTCCCTGGAAGGCGTTGTTTCGGAGGCGAAGATGCCATCATCGCTCAACATTGCTTCCTCTTCTTCTTGAAAGAAAAAAAAACCCCAAAACTCTTCAAGGCCTCCTCTCCCGCCAGAGGAAGCAGGAGAGGAAGAAGACTTCGGCCCCTCGCCAGACGGAGCTCTCCTGTCGCCCTCGGGCTCGGTGCACGGAGGAGGAGGCAACGGGATCGTCGGGGGTGGGAGCGGGAGCGAGGCGAGCTCGGTGGTCAGCGGGGCAGGAGGGGACAGGCCTCCACCGCCTCCGCCGCCGTCGCTCTCCGAACCTCTTCCTCCGTCGCCGCCGCCACTTCCGCCGCAGCTCGCGCCGCCGCCGCCTCCGCTCTCGGCGACCTCCACGGCGAGACGCAGCAGCTCCCCTTCTCTGGTGGAGCAGATCAGCTACGACTACCACCAGCACCAGCATCAATTGGACCTGAACGACTTCCACCACCAAGAGCAGCAACTTCAGCAGCAGCAACAGTATCTCGAGCAGCAACAGCAGCAGCAGCAGCTTCACCCCCTTCCTCTTCCTCTTCCTCCGAACGGCGACAGCAGCAACAGTAACAGTAACAACAACAGCTCCAGCGCCGTCGCGGCCATCGTGCTCGAGGCGCACGCCGCCGCGGCGGCGCACCGCGCGTCGCTGGCCGGGGAGGAGGCCGCGCGCGCCGCGGCGCTCGCGAGCAGGGCTGCGGCCGAGGCCGCCGCGGCGAGGGCGGCGGCGACAGCGACTCCCGCTGTTGCTCCTTCTCAACAGCAGCAGCAGCAGCAGCAGCAGCTGCAGCCGCCGTTGCCTCTGCCGCTCTCCCCGCTGCAGATGATCCTCGAAGGAGGAGGCGGAACCCTGGCGCCGAACAACGGCATCAACGGCGTTTGCGGCGGCGTTGGCGGCGGCGTTGGCGGCCCCGCCTCGGCCTCGACGACGCCGCCGGCGACCTCGCTGACCGCCGCCGTCGCCGCCGCGCTGTCCCGGGGCAACTCCTCGGCCGAGCTCGCGCGGCTCGTCGAGGCGTCGCTGTCCCCTCAGGCTGCTGCCTCGAAGCAGTTGATCCACGAGCCTCTGCCCGCGGAGGTCGCCGCGGCCTTGGACTCCGCCGGCCTCGCGCCCGCTCCCCATCCTCCCCCTCCTCCTGCTGCTCTGCCTCCGCTTCCACCTCTTCAGCCCGCTCCCCCTCCTCCCGCCTTCCCCCCGCTGTCGCCGCTGCAGCAGCAAGGGATCGATGCCGGCCTCGCCCCGCCTCCGCCACCGCCCGCCGCGGCTCCCTCGGTCAGCGCCCCGCCGGAGGTCGTCGCCTCTCCTCCTCCTCCTCCTCCTCCTCCCCTGACGATGACGACGGCAGCAGCAAGCTCGTCCTCCGTCGCCGCCTTCGCAGCGGCCGCGGCGGCCGCCGTCGCCGCCGTCGCCGCCTCCGAAGGCAACGGAGACAACGACAGCAGCAACAGCAACAGCAATACCGCGGCCTCCTCTTCCGCCGACCTCGCCTCTCTCGTCGCCGCCGTCGCTCACCAGCAGCAACAGCAGCAGCAGCAGCAGCAGCAGCAGCAGCAGCAGCAGCAGCAGCTAGAGAGCGAGAAGCACGCGAACGCGAGCGCGAACAACAACATCAGCAACGACGACGACGACGAGCTCGAGCTGCAGCGCCGGCAGCACGAGCAGAGGCAGCGGGAGCTGCTGAGCCGCTACCACCGCGACTCGAACGACCTTGCCGTCGTCGCCGCCGCGGCCGCCGCAGCGACGATCGCGCAGCAGCAGCAGCAGCAGCAGGAGGAGCAGCTGCAGCGGGAGAGGGAGAGGGAGCAGCAGCGGGAGCGGGAGCAGCAAGAAGCAGTAGTCCCTCCTCCGTCGGCGCCCTCTTCGACGACCTCTTCCGCAAACAACAACAACAACGCTTCCGCTTCGACCCCTTCCTTGGAGAAGCTGAGGCGCGAAATCGCCAGGCTCTCCTCCGAATCGGAGCGTCTTGACCGCGAGGTCTCGAGGCAGCGCTCCCTGCGCGAGACGGAGCGCCTCGAGGCCGCCGAAGCGAAAGACAAGCTCCGCGCCTCGTGGGCCGCCGACCGCGAGGACTTTGCCCGCGTCAAGGAGCAGCTCCGGAAGAAGAACGCCGAGCACCACGCGCACGCGGGGAGGCTGGCCGCGAGCCTGCGGGAGGCCGAGAGCGTGGCGAGGTCGCTGAGGGAGCTGTGCGTGCGGAGTGGGGTGGCGCTGCCCGGGGAGCTCGACGGCGCCGGGGGCAGTAGCGCCGGGAACGCTGCCGCTGCCGCTGCCGCCGCTGCGGCGGAATCGGCGAAACGAGAACGAGAAGCGGAGGAACAAGAGGACGAAGAGGAAGAAGAAGAAGAGGAAGAGGAAGAAGAGGAAGAGGAAAACAACGACGACGAAGGGGCCCCTTCTCCGTCCGCCGCTTCTTCTTCGGCAGCGGCTTCGGCCACAGCGACCGCGGCGATCAACCAGCTGGTCTCGGCGCTGTCGGAGGCCGGGCTCGGGGGAGGGGGATGGGGAGGAGAAAAGGGAGAGAGAGAAAAGAACGGCAACGGCAGCGGCAACGGCAACGGCAACGGCAGCGGCAACGGCAACGGCAACGAAGGAGGAGCAACGACGACGACAAACGACCCCGCGGCGGCGGCGGCGACGGCCGCGGCCGCTCTGGGACAGCTCGCTGCCGCACTTTCCAGCGCTGCTGCCGCTTCGTCAAAGGGCGTGTCCCCTGCGCCGACGCCCCCTCCGGAGAAGGAAGAAGCGGAAGAAGAAACGGAGAGGGAGCGAAAGAACGAATAGAAGGAAAAAAGAGAGAGATAGACCGAGGAAAAAAACTGAAGAACTGAAAATACCAACCCAAAGTTTTTGTTTTTTAATTTTTTTTTACATTTTCTAATTTCCCCTGATTCGCATCTTTCACGCCACCATTCTTCTGTAACACCACGAAAAGAAAGTAAAATATAGAGCGAGCACGCGCGCGCGACGCCTTAAATAAAAAGAAGAGAGAGAAAAGAAGAGAGAAAAGAAAAGAAAAAGAGAGAAAGAAAAGAAAATCAACGAACGAAGAAGCTCCCTTTGACTTTCGTCTTCACCCTTAGAATCCTGCTGTTGGCCGCGATAAACAGCTCGTTCCCGTCCACCCCGCCGAAGGCGACATTCCCTATCTTGTCGCCGACGACGATCTTTCCCAGAAGCTTCTGGAAGCGAGGGCTGAAAACAAAGACGGAATCGATCGCCGAGGCAAAGACGATTCCCTCTTCTGAGATCTTGAAGCCGTCAGAGGCCCCCACCGTTCTCCCGGCCTTTCTCGCTTCCTGCAGCTCCGCGGTCACGTCCCAGAGCTTCGTGCCTCCTTCCTCCTCGAGGGAAAGTGAAGTAGAAGAAGGGAAAGGGTCGGAGCAAGTCCCGTTGCTTTCGTTTATGTTTTCGTTTTCGTTCTGCGTTTTAACCTTTTGCTTCTTCTTCTTCACCACCCTCCCCGTCGCTCCATCGATCTCGAAGCTCGCCCAGAACGACGCCTCCTTGCCCGAGTTGGACACGAAGAGGGTGCTCCCGTCGGGAGAGAAGGCCAGGCCGTTGGGGTTCGACAAGGAGGAAATTTCGAGAGTCACCGCGGCATCGGCAGCACCGGTGGTGTCGTTGCTCCTACCTTCTTCTTCGCTCTCTTTCTCGACGACAGCTTTCCGGAAAGCGGTCGCCGGGATCCTGAAAACGCCCTGGAAGTTCAGCTCCCTCTTCGGGTCGTCGCCGTACTTCTCCAGGCCGTAGACCGGGTCCGTGAACCACAGGTCCCCGTTCAGGGGGTTAAAGGCAAGGTCGTTGAGGGAATTGAAGCGCCTGCCCTGGAAGCGGGAGGCGACGGAGCGGAAGGAGACGCTTTTGTTTCCGTTTTGCTGCTCCTTGAGTTCCGAGAGCGGCACGCGCGCGATCTGGCGCTCCCCGTGCTGCGCCGCCACAAGGTTGCCGAACTTGTCCAGGGCCAGGCCGTTGGAGCCCGGCTCCCACATCCGCGGGGCCTCGGAGGAGCTCAGCCACCCGCTCGGCCTGATGAGCTCCGAGAGGGAACCCGAGACTGCCGTTGCCGTTTCCGTCGCCGTCGCAGGAGCTGCTTCCTTGTCGTCGCCTCCGTCCTTCTTCTTCTTCGCGTCGCCCGTCCAGCTGTAGATGGCGTTGTCGCGCACGTCGCTGAAGAGCAGGGAGTTCCGGTCCTTCCAGTAGAGGGGCCCCTCGGTCCAGAGGCGGTCGCGGACGAGGACCTCTACGGCGGCGGTGAGGATCGCGTCGAGCGCCGACGGGTCGAATCGCTGGATCGTCACGCCGCTTCCGGCGTCTTTCCCGCTGCTGCTTCCGTCCGGCGTCGCGACTCCCAGGGTAGAGAGCTCGGAGAGAGCCAAGCACCAGAGACAGGCGATTACCAAGCCGACGAGGCAGGGCGGCGACGCGCGCCGCATGGTTTTTGCAATTGGAGAATTTTTCTTGACCTTTTTTTCTTTCTTTCTTCGTTTGTGATTTTCTCTCTCTTTCTTTCCCTTTTGTTTCTTTTACAATTTTCACTCCTCTCTCTCTCCCTCTCTCTTTCACTCCGCACCGCCGCCACCCGCAGCACCAGCAGGAGGCAGCCTCGACAGCAGCAGCACCACCAGCACTCCGGCCGCAGCCCCTCCCAGGTGGGCCACGTGGCCCACCGTCGACCCGCTCGCCGTCACCGTGCCCCCTAAGGCCTGGGATTTCACTTCCGATAAAACTTGTGGGACCACGAAGCTGGCCAGGACAGAGCTCTCGACGAGGCTGCGCAGGTTGGGCGCGATCTTGCCCGCCACGGCCACGGCGAAGAGGCCGAAGACGGCACCGGAAGCACCCAGGGAAATAGCACCCTTGGGACCGAAGAGCAAGGAAGCCAGAGAGGCGAAGAAGGCTGTGATGAGGTAATAGAGCCAAACCGACCCGGCCCCCTCGGAGAGCTCGATGTCTCGCCCGAAAACAAGCAGAGAGAACAGGTTGCCCGCCAAATGCTGCAGGTCCAGGTGCAGGAAAGAGCAGGTGAAGAGTTGCCACCAGCGCGGGTTGGAGTGGCTGAGCGCGAGCGACGAGACAAGGCGGGAGAGGCGGCCAGCGAAGAAGGGCCCGCTGAGTTTGCTGCTCGCGAGCGTCGCGAGGGCGAAGACGGCGACGTTGAGGAGCACGAGCAGGAAGGTTCCCCTCCCCTGTGGGGGGCCCAGGAAGAAGTTGTTGTTGTTGCCGTCGTTGTTGGAAGGCGACAGAGGGGAGGAGGCGAGAGGAGAAGAACTGTTGCTGCTCCTCTGTTGCTGCTGCTTCGAAGTCGAAGGAGAAGAATTCGAAGAGCTCGGAGGCTCCAAACTGCGGAGGATGCGCTCGATGTCTTCTTTGCTTCTCTCTCCGTCCGGGGGAGTCGCCGCGGCGGGAGGGAGGAGAGGCCGAGAAAGTCGAGAAAGCCGAGGAAGTCGAGGTCGAAAGGTCGAGACAATGAGCGTCGTCGTCGTCGTCGTCGTCGTCGTCCTCGTCGTCGTCGTCGTCGTCGGCTTCATCATCAGTCTCGCCCTTCTTCCCATCGCCTTTGCCGCCGCCTCCTGGCGAGGCCGTGAGATCCCGCCGACCTCAGGGCGCATCGAGCTCGAGATCCTCTTGGCGACCAGCATCTTCGGATTGAAGGGAAGAAGGCGTTGGGAGCTCCCAAACGGAAGCGAGGGAGGGTTGCGTGTTATAGATCGGAAGAAAAGAAAAAATGATTTTTTGCTGCTTACAAAAAAAAACGCAACACCGACCTCTCTCTCTCGCTCTCTCGCCACCTTCCTTCCTAATCCTCGTCGTCAGAATCAATCACCGCCCTCTTCTTCTTCGCCGGCGGAGCAGCAGCAGCAGCAGGGGCGACTTCGGTTAAAGAGTCATTCAGAGGCTCCTTGCGCTTCTTGCCTCCTTCCTCTTCTTCCTCGTCGCTGTCGCTCGCCGTCTCCGCCTCGGCTTCCTCCCTCTCCTCGCTCGCCGTGGCCTTCCCGGCGCCTTCGTTCTCGTCTTCGGCGATGAAGTCGTCCATCTCCTCGTCCTCGTCGTCCCCCGGGCGCTTGCGAGAGACCGAGAGGTTAACCTTCTTGGCGCGGGAGAGGCGCGCGGCGGCGTCGTCGCCGCGGCGCCCGAGCGCCGCCCGCGCCCGCTCCGCCGCTCCTTCTCCTTCTTCCTCCTCGTCGTCCTCGTCGTCGTCGTCGCCGTACAGATCCACCTCGTCTTCCAGGTAGCTCGAGGCGCTCGCCCCTCCTTCGTAGTAGCTGTACTTGCCTCGCCCGCGGGACCCGCGGCCCCCTCCTGAGCGTCTCCCTCCCTTTCCACCTCCTCCTCCTTGCTCCTGCAGCAGCTTCGCCTTGATCCGCGCCTCTTCGGCAGCGTCCGCCTCCGCCTTGGCCCTGGCAGGGTCCACGTGCGTCGCGAACGCCTGCACTTTCCCCTTCCGGGTGAGGCTGGCCGCGGCGTGCCTGGCCTCGCGGGCGGCAGCGAGCCTCTTGGCCGCTGACGACGCCAGCGTCGCTGGAACGAGTGCGAGCCGTTTTTTGAGAGGAGCCAAAACCTGGACAACCGCGGCGTGATTTGCGGCGGCAAAGGCCCTCTCTCCCGTGCCGGCGATGTCGTGCTCGGCGACGGCGAAGGCCTCCTTCCCCACGAAGAGCGTCGAAGAGCCGTCGCTCCAGGTGACGAGCCTCGAGTTCGACTCGAGCGCCTCTTCCATCTTCCGCTCTTCCGCTTCTTCTTCGGTTTCGCCTTCTCCTGTCGCTGCTGCTGCTGCTGCTCCGTTCTCCGCCTCCGCCGCGGCCTTCCTCCGGAACCGGATCGTGGCGATGGCCTGCGCCGACGCCTCGGCGGCGGCGCCCCGGGCCTCCCTCATCGCGGCTCTGCTGGCAGCAGCCGCCGCTCCCACTCCGGTTCCCGCGGCTGCGGCTGCGGCTGTGGCGAGCGTTAGCGCCTCGGCGACTGCCGGCGGCGGGAACTCGAAGCCGCCGGCGTCAAAGGGCGCCCGCAACTCCGCGGCGGGGAACTGGCCGAGGCGCATCAGCCTCCAGTCCCTGTCCGGGTCCGCGGGGTGGGGGCAGAGAGCGGCCTGGAGGTCGATGGCGGGGCCAGTGCGTTGAGGAGGCGGTGGAGGGGGTTGAGGGGCAGCAGCAGCAGCAGCAGCGTTGGCATCATCGCCATCGCCTTCGTTGCCCGCCTTCTCTCCCGCCTCTCCAGCCCCTGCCGCTTTGTCACCGATGCCTACCGGCTCTGCAGGAGCCCCTGATGGAGCGGCAGCGGCTTCAGATGGAGCTGCGGCTGTTGCAGCAGCAACGGCATTTTGATCGTTCGCCGTCGCCGTCGCCGTCGCCGTCGCCGTCGCCGTCCCTTTGTCTCCTCCTCGTTCCCCCTCGTCTTCAGAGTCCGATCCGAAAAGGTCGCGCTCATCGGGGTTTTCTCCTGCTGCCGCCATCGCGTGAGAAGGGGCGACAGAAGAGGGCGATGAGGGAGGAAGAGAGAGAGAAGAAAGCGGAAGAGACGATTCGATCTCTCCCTTCTCTTCGTTTTTGTTTTTTCTTGTATTCCGGCCTTCGCTTCTTCGCCCTCATTTTTTTTCCTCCTCTGAAAGAGCACCCCTTTTCCATCCGCCTTTTGCTCGAGGAAACAGGCACTCTCTCCTCCTCCAAAACTAGCATCCACTAGCAGCAACCATGCTCTGCGCCTCCGCGGCAGCAGCAGCGCGCCGGAGGGCGTGCTCGCTCCTGGCGAGCTCTTCTTCTTCGAGTTCTTCGTTGTCGTCGAGCTCGATGGTCGTCGTCGTCTCTTCCGCGTCATCATCCCTCTCGCCGGCCCTGTTCTCGTCCTCTGCCTCCAACTCTTCCGCCGCTGCTGGCGACCCCCCGGCACGAGCACCTTCGCCGGCTTCGCGCGCCCCGGCCAGGCCCTCGGACCTGAACGAGGACACTCCCTACGGGCCCGGACCTCCTGCGAATTCCATTTCCTCGCGGGAGACGACGAGGCAGGGACAGGCTTTCGTCGGCGACCTGCGAGGGGCCAGCGCCCTCGGGCTCGGGGACGGGATCACGGACCACACGGCCAAGTGGATGCAGGTGAGAGAGAAACAAAGAGAATGGTGGTGGAGGGAAGGAGAGAGCGAAGAGGAAGAAGGGCATAGGAAGCGAACCTTCAATTGCGGCGGCGGCCTTTTGAATCGATCGAACGACCTCAACCTCAACCTTTTCAACCCCGACTCCCTTTCCTCCCCCCCCCCCCCCCCCCCCCCCCCCCCCCCCCCCCCCCCACCACCCACACCACCCC
>Ga0114918_10000608_pt1 | contig 31128 bp, 38 predicted proteins | sample LantaG_FD_87015 | JGI IMG/M metagenome (GOLD analysis project Ga0114918, IMG submission 87015) | Deep subsurface microbial communities from Baltic Sea to uncover new lineages of life (NeLLi) - Landsort_02402 metaG | ecosystem: Environmental > Aquatic > Marine > Oceanic > Sediment | place...
CACCGTGGGCTGTGGGTGTGAGTGAAACAGAGTGCACACCAGACACTTGTTACCAGTGTGTATTCTACGAAAGGAAAATAGGGTACTGCGCCTACTTCGGGGAGTATTACCCGGACAACAACACAGGATGCAACTATGGGAAACTCTCCGCATGATACCTGCTTCGCGTGCCTGCAGGACAGAAATTCTATTGAACACGCTGGGGGCATATTGCGCACGATAAGAATTGTGTATGTACCGAAATACATTTGTGACCATTGCTTGCGTGAACTCGTAAGGTTCGCCAACAGAGAAGGTGTAACGCTTTAAGTCTTATAAATGGGGCAGTGTCGTTTTTTCTCCTGCCTTTTTCGCGGCACTGCATTGACAGAGAAGATAGGCTCCCATTTGCTTGAACTTCTCTGTCCTTTTTTTTGCTGATAATCGAAAATAAAATAAAAAAGTGGCAGTTTTTCGCAGATTGAGGCGATAATACTATGAGGTGTCTCGTTTTCATGTTAAGGGGTACCTCCCTACAGTATAAGTTTTTAGGGGAGGCTGTTCCCTCCCCACTTTTCAAAGGGGTTGATAGACATGCACATACTGATTAGAGTAAATATAGGAACTCAATTTTCAACGGGTATCTCGAATACAGGGGGGCTGTGTCTCCCCTGTATCGCACACGGTAACATCTATGGGTAAGATCAGTGAAAAAAGAATCTATGTGAATGATTGCTTCGGATGGGCAAAGAAACGCACGAAACCTTGCTTGGATTGTGTGGATAAAAGAGCTTGTATCGAATATCACAATGCACTACTCGAAGAACTGCCGCAGCATATTGGTCCAGTCTATGCACCCTATAAAAGTCAGAGTTACCCGGGGAGAAGGGCATACAAAACTGTATCGCCTGTGAGTGAACTTCCCTATGCACACACAACCGTTGGACAGCAGACTTATGTTTTGTTTGAGTCGAGTTATTTTGTGTACCATACGAAAGCACTCAAGCGCAAACTAGGTGTACGAGGGAGTTTGTCACTGGACTCGTGGGTAATACACCGGAGTAAATACGGATACTTTCATCTCCGCGAGGTTGCAGTTTTCCTGGCGAACAGCAAAAAGAAGTTAAAATATTATATGTTTATCTTTACAGAACGGTCTACAAGCATAGAGGGAGAGAACACAAGTGAGCCAAAAGAAGCAAAAACCGATCCGTCTTAAATGTTGCGATTGCCTGGATGGACTGAAGCTACTCAAAGATAATTCCGTGGATACAATTATAACTGACCCACCATACGGACTCAGCAAACAACCTGACATTGCCGAGGTAATGCGTCACTGGATTGCAGGAACTAATTACGATCACAAGTCTGCTGGTTTCATGGGTAAGTCATGGGATAGTTTTGTGCCATGTCCTGATATCTGGAAAGAATGTTTGCGTGTGTTGAAACCCGGTGGATTTGCTCTGGTGTTTGCCAGCACTCGCACAAGTGATCTAATGAGTATATCGTTACGCTTTGCAGGGTTTGAAATCAGGGACACTATAATGTGGTTGTACGGTTCAGGTTTTCCCAAGTCACTTGACATCAGCAAAGCCATTGACAAAGCACCGGCAACACCTGAGGCTGAAACATGGAGTGGTTACGGAACAGCATTGAAACCAGCATGTGAACCAATCATTGTTGCAATGAAACCACTTGAAGGAACATTTGCACAGAACGCTTTGAAACATGGTGTTGCAGGTTTGAATATTGACGGTGGAAGGATAGGAACGGAAGATAATCTTAGTGGTGGTTCAGTTACAACAACTCGCAAACGAAAAATGAGTGGAGATAGTAGGGGTGGAAAATCTTTGGGGATGTTTTGTGAGGGTTCACAGAATAAAAATTGGAAACAACCACAAGGCAGATTCCCTGCAAATGTAATTCTGGATTCTGAGGCTGGTGCTTTACTTGATGAACAAAGTGGAATTAGTAAATCCAGTAGATTTTTTTATTGTGCGAAGGCTTCTCGTAGTGAAAGAAACTTCGGGTGTGAAGGACTGTCTAAAGAAGCTAAAAATAAGGACTACCGACCAAACGATGACGGCTCTAAAGGTATTGCATCCAGACTACACGGAGCAACTGCACAAGGCGGTAATTCACACCCAACAGTTAAACCCATTAAGCTGATGGAATACCTGTGCAGGCTCACCAGAACTCCTACAGGCGGAGTTGTACTTGATCCCTTCATGGGTTCTGGAACGACTGCCCTGGCTTGTCTGAAAACCAAGAGGCGGTTCATCGGCTTTGAAATAAGCTCAGACTACTATGAAATAGCGAAAAAGAGAATCACAAAAATTATACAGGAGATGCGGAATGGCAAAGGAAATGAAGAAAAGAAAAAAAGCCCCATCAGTAATGGAAAGAAAGTGCCTGGTAAAACTGGCGAACAGACTGAAACAAATCCCAGCGAACCTGGATAAGAATGGGAACATTAGCGTCAAGCTGCTTGCAATCGATCCCGGAAGTTATAAAAGTTCTCTGGTAATGGTTGATACTGCAGACTGCTCTATTCTGGAAATACAGGATGGACTCTGTAATAAAGAGGTGCGAAAGCGTCTTATGAATCACAACTACGATGTGCTGGTAGTTGAAATTCTGGCACACATGGGCAATGTCGGGGGAGCATCCCTGTACGAAACAGCCTACTGGATAGGCAGGTTTATCGAGACAGCTAAGATAAAAAACTTTCATCTGATGTACAGACGCGAGGAATATATGCACTTTTTCGGAAAAGGCACCGGGAATGATTCTGTTATCATCCAGACTCTGACCAGGAGATTCGGGGAAAAAGGTACAAAAAAAGATCCCGGTCTGACTTTCGGACTTGCAAATGATGCTTGGCAGGCTTTCGGAGTTGCTGTCATTGCTGCTGACAAGCTGAATAACCGAGTACACTTGGAGGATTAGCATGAGCAAGCACGGTTTCAAATTTGTTTACTGGGAAGATTTTACTAAGATCGTCACAATTTCCGCTCTGACCAGTTTCACCATCGGTTTATGCTGCGGAACCCTTGTAGGGTTTTTACTGTGGAGGGTATGGTGAAATCAGAGAACTTATATCAGCATTACAAGGGTGGTTTATACATCCATATAGGGCTATCTGAGGATGCAGACACGGGTAAATTATATGAGATTTACAAGTCTGTGGAAACGGGCAAGCTCTGGCACAGGAGAGAGAAAAGTTTCCATGAAAATGTTGTAGTGGGGCAAACCGATGAGGGTTCTATTGTGCGCTCTCGTTTTTCACCAATACGCACAGCAAAACAGGTACTACTATAATGGTAGACTTTAATGATCTTGGTTTGACCTTTGTAGCGGGTGGATTCAGGCTTGGTAAACACCCGGAAAGAATTGCTGAACGCTACAGTGATATCGTGAACATTATGCTCCTGTGTGAAAAGAAGCGGTGCAAGACATTGATTTTACTCGGACCTTTCTTTGACCACAATGAAATCAATAATGACACCTGGGAAGCATTTCAGGATACGATCTGGCGACTAAGTGTATCCAAGGTAAAGAACCTGGTGTTTGTAGCCGGTGAGAGGGAGAGAGCGCAGCACCCTACTCAGAGACAACTGATTGATATACTCGGAACATTCACGGGGTTTATCCGATACAATGTTGCTTATATCACTGAGTTTGTCGATACTGAGCACTTTGTAATAGTTCCGTCCTATCCTCAGCGCAGGCATGGATCTGTATTGTCAGCCTGTCGCGGTAAAAATGTTCTGGGGAATATCCCGAAAGAATATCTGAAGGATGTGTGGAAGATCGCAAAAACCGTAATAAAAGCTCACTCTCCCACTGTGAAAAAAAAGGAACGGTATGTCAGTCTGGGTGATTGGAATATCCCTGGAAGTACAGCCAATGTATACTGTTTGATGAAAGCCGACAAGATACAGCCGAAAAGGAATGAACGAGGGGCTGGAATCCTCGAAAAAAAATAATAGGGGGCATTATGCCAGAGAACATGAAAGAAGTAAGTCCAAGTGAGTTTAGAAAGAGGTTGGAGGAACTGAAATGGATAGAGGGTGGAGCAACAACCAGAGAAATAAATGCCGCTCCTGAAAATGATTTCACAGCCAAAGTCGAGTATTTCATCGGTGAAGAAAAAGTGGCAGAAGCCGTTGCAAATAAAGACGATAAGCAGCGCAGATTCTATGTGCTTACTTGACAAGTGTTAAGTTTCCGGGTATAATTGGTATGTAGGGAGGTGCGACATGAGGAAAATAAGCGACACGGAATTTGAAAATTTACTGGAAAAATGTGAATGGTACACCAAAGGTGCCGAGACAAAGAAAGAACGCTTCGATGGGGGAGATCGACTGGAAATTGATTACATCTGTGATGGGAAAGTGATTGTTCATGGAAGTTACACAACTGGGAAGGCTGTCTACACCATCAAGGAAGATTGAGGAACCTATGAAAAGCCAAGTCAGAGTCATCGACTACAAAAGAACTGTAACAAAGCAATGGTTGCAGATGGGGTTTTCCAGGCGGCACCTGAATACGCTTCTGGACGAGGAAAGACCCTTTCACAAAACGGAATCCGCAATGTGGGAAATGTTCTATCAGTGGTTTTTCCACGAGCCGCTGAACGCACCCAGAGTGGATGAGTTTCTGGTACGGGCTGCGGTGGAATACAGAAGGGCGAGGTTTGCAATGTCCCTTGCGGGATGTATCAGTAACAAACAGATGCGCAACCCGGAAGTAAAATAACAGTTTGGGGGTGTTTATGAGTGAACTGGGTCAGAAGATTAAGGTGATTTTGGACGAGTATTTCTCAGAGGAAATACCGTTCACTTACGAGTTCATGCTGAATAAAGCCATGCTCGTAGCGTCTATTGCACACAGGCATCAAGCGGACAAGGGTGGTATGCCGTATGTAGAACATCTGTTATCAGTTGCTTTCCGTCTTGGAAAATGGAATCCTACAAAAGTAGTTATTGCTCTGCTCCATGACATTGTTGAGGACACAGAGATTACTGCAGATGAGCTGAGTGAAATGGGTTTTCGTTTTCATATAGTGGAAGCAGTAATGCTTCTGTCAAAAAAGGACAACACTACCCTTGACGAATACCGGGAGTATATTCACAGAATAAGTGAAAATACTCTGGCACGCGCTGTAAAAATCGCTGACCTGGAACACAATCTTTATTTGCAAAGGATTAACAGGGGAATTACTGAATTTGATCTGGCGCGAGTAAACAAGTACATAGAAGCACTCCACTATCTGAACAAGCGCGAGGAAAATAAAATTACTTGACAGGTGTTAAGTTTCCGGGTATAGTTAAGTTGTGGGATAAAAAATGTTTTGGAGGTACTAATGGGAGCAAAGATCGACAAAGGAAACATCGAGAAAGCGGTTGCAGTTGTATTGAAACACGGCAGGCAGATTCAGGAAATTGAACTCAAATATGCTGACAGGCTTGCTTCTCTGGAAGAAAAAATGATGAAACTCCGGGCTGAGATGGATGCCCAGATTGAGCCTATCTCTGAAAAGAGGAAAAAGATCCAGGAAGGCATTGAGGGGTATGTTGCAGCAATGGGGCTGACAACTACTCTCCTGACCACCGGGGAAATTTATGTGCAGGTCACAAAGTTTCTGGAATGTGAAGATGAAGTAAAAACTCTGGGTCTGCTCAAGAAAGATGGTAAAACCAACTTCATCCGCATCAAAGAATCGCTGGATAAAACAGCACTCAGAAAGCTGGATGAAAAAGAAATGAAGAAATACAAGCTGGCAATGGGCGAACGCAAGCATGTGACAGTCAAAAGCATTGTAAAGAAATAAGTTTCCGCCAAAACACAGGGGCAGGTACGATCATTGCGGTCTACTTGCCCCACCCCTTACCCTTCAAAGTTCTGCACGGAAACACACCAACAATAATTACTTAAATAAAATAAAAAAATCTGGCAGTTTTTCCTTCTTTCGGGCGAGATATTACTTTGGAGGTATAAGAAAATGACGCACGTAAACACACCTGAATCGGTAGAGAGCGAGAATATGTCCCTGAGCTTTGCGGCACAGGAGCTGGGAGTCACCAGACAGGGACTCCGATACATTCTCAATGAACTGGGTATAAAACCCTATTGTCTAAAGCACTATGGAAAATCAAAAAGTGGCGGTGTCCAGTATCTCACACAAGAACAACTTGAAGTCCTGAAGGAAAAGTATGTGCCTTCCTTCAGAGGAAAACGACAGCCATCTATCGAGCCGGAGAAAAAAGTATGACAAGGTACGACATACGAAAAATAAGCGATACCAGGTATGAACTGTATGAGATTAAAGACGGTGTTTCCACCCTGAAAGCTGATGCTTCTGACAGGGAAATTCTGGAGGATCTGAAAGAGCACCTTGAAAATCATGGGAGAATCCTCGGATGAGCAATTTTGTTTTTTCACCGAAACTGCTGTCCGATATTGCACAGCGCATAGAGGGGGACGCATCACACCCTGTTCGAACGCGGGCTTTCCAGTATGAAAAACTAAAGCATCAGATATCCCGGACTCGCGGTATGCGCTCCGTAAACGATCAAGCAGCATTCGAAGATAGGATCAAAGATGTAATCGCAGCCGGTATTGTCTACTTACAAGCAATAGAAGACGACAAAATAAGAGAGGTAGCAAATGGAAGTTACAGCAGCTCTACTTGACAAATTTGAAACTATCGTACTGGTAGATTCATCATACTGTCTGTACCGGGATTTCTTCGCATCATCACACCTGGAATGTAATGGGGTAAAAACTGGGCACTACAACGGATTCGGAAGAATGCTTCTGTCCTTTTATGAGTTCAATCTGGTTGAACCCCGTTTAATCCTGTGCTGCTTCGATTCCCCTGCGGATATCCGGGCAAAGATATTCCCTGAGTACAAGAAAACCGAGCAACGAAAAGAAACGCATAAGTTAGCACCGCCTATTCATTCCCAGGTGCCGGATTTCAAATTGATGGTCAATGCAATTCCAAACGCATACTGCTTACAGTGGGATGGGTATGAGGGTGATGATATTATCCAGAACATTGTCACCAGGTTTCCAGGCAGGGACTATATGATCTTTTCTACGGACGAGGATCTGTATTATCTGAAACAGCATGGTGCGGAATTCTGGCAGAATTTTAATAACCCAATTAACATCCGACAGAGATTGGAGAAAAAATACCGCATAACTGTTCCCGGACTGGTTCCATATCTCAAGGTGTTATACGGGGATAAGAGCGACAATATTCCCCGCATCTTTGGATTGAAGGAAACTAAAAAAATTATCCCCAGGTGGTTCGATCAGCAAAAAATCACATTATTCACCCCGGAATTGCAAGAAAAGCGTGAAGAAATAATAAGAAATTACAAATTAGTTCAAAAAATCAAGAAAAAAGAACTAATTATGGACGAAAAGCCACCAGAAAAGGAAAAAAATTTCCAGAAAAATTTAATTTCAATGTGCTCCCGCTTGAAACTCTGGACATTTCTTTCAGGCTTGGCAACCCATAAACTGCTTAGTGAGAAGGTTTGTGACAAAATACTCGCTAAATTCAAGTCGGAGGAATTGGATGACAAATAGTGATAAAAAATCCAGAATTTCCAAACTGGGAAAAAAAATGATTACAATGGAGCCTGGACAACTCAGTTCATATACTGTGTTTACACTCGGTGATAACAAGATTGATTTTGCCAAACTCCTCAGCGCAAAATTTGAGCAGAATGAAGCCAGTCTGGAATTTATAGCACTGACACGCATGAGAGCCTGCGCAACTATGCTTATCCCCTACTTCAAACGCAGACGAGATATCTCCGAATTCCAGCTCAAAGTTCTCTACTCAAAACTCTATGGAGATGTCCAGCACGACCTTCAGAAAGAACAGAAGCGTGTAACAGATAAGGTCATAGAGTCAGAGATCCTACAGAATGACGAATACACTAAACTCATGCTCCGCAAGATAGAGTTCGATACTCGTGTGGACATTTTGTACGGAGTTGTCTACCAGGTTGATGCCAGACGGCAGGATATGCGTTTCCTCGCTGGTGATCGCGGTGGACTGGTGGAACATTGATATGGGCGCAGTTAAATCTCTCCTGAATTTATTTGATGAGGAAAAGGAAGCTAAACGGCTACAGTCGTCTGTCATGGTTTTCAACCTGGCAACCTACGGTGGTATTCCAGAATCGCGTACTATTGAAATTTATGGCCCTGAGCACTCCGGGAAAACTTACTTCGCCCTCAACTTATGCTGGGCAGGACTGAGAACATTCCCAGATGCAGAGGTACTGTACATTGATGCTGAGCGGACATTGAGCACAGCTTTCCTCAAACCATACAAAAATACCCCGGAGATAAGCAGATTCCAGTATGTGCAGGAGAACAGTGCTGAAGCTGTCCTGGAACTTATAGAGCAGAAGTATGCTGGTCATCAAATAGAGGTGACAGTCAAGGGGAAGGATGGTCCGAAAAAGCAGAAAAAAAACATCCCCCCTGCAAAGCTGCCAATCATTGTGATTGACTCTATCGCCAGTCTGTGTACTGATAAACAGATGGAGAAAGGGATGCTTGTACAGAATATGGAATTCTCTTTTCAGAAGCTGATGAGTCTGTTCTACAAGCGTAATCTACAGCGGATCAACGGATGGCTCATTCTGGTCAATCAACTGCGAGCCAGCCCCAACCTAAACGCATACAGCAAAGCACCCACCGAAGGAACACCGGGCGGAAGAGCTATAAAGTATCACGCATCTTTGAGGCTGAACATCACAAAAAGGAAACCGTTCAGTGATGATTCCCTGTTTGCTTTCACTCTGGCATCAGACAAAAGCAAAATCAGCAGAGCATTCCGCTGTTTCCTGGATGTGAATAAAGACATGCTCCTGGATAAGTGGATGGGCTGTCAGGATCTGCTTAAAGACTCCGGGCTTATTAAAATTTTTACGAATGGGAGGTATCAGTATAAGGATGGAAAAAGTCTTTTTTGGAGTGAGTTTGTAAAGGTACTGGATGAGAATGAGGCTGAGATTCTGGAAACGATTTCAGAACTACAATAATGGAGGCGAAAGCTAATGGCACATGACCCGTTTGATCTCGATGCACTGGCAAAGAAAGCAGCAGAAGAACACAAAAGAATGGAACAGGACAGAAAGGACAACAGCAAGTGGGGCAAAGTCCAGAATGGTGTCCCGGTGGGAACAACAGGAGTTCGCTTGTTTCCCATACCTGGAAGCACCGGGGGCTGTCACGAGGTGATACCATTTCACTCATTCCCACCAAGCATGAATGAAAATGGAAAATGGAAAAGTTCCCCCTGTCAGGAATATTTTGGGAGGGCTTGCCCGGACTGTGTGCGAGCAGAGAAAGGTGGACTCAAAACAGGGAACAGGAACATGGTTATCGCGGTGCTCAAGAATAAGGACGCGAGCCTGGATCTGTCTACCCCAAAATTTACGGTACTTCCCCCATCGGTAGTCAGTATGATGGTAGGTAATTTTACTCCAACAGGGGATGATGACGATGATGGTGGTTATGAATTCAAAGATTTTGTCAATGTGGCACCCTCAGCAATGGCATTCAATGTTGTTCGGTCTGGTGCTGGTAAAGACACAAAGTATGAAGTTAAAGTGCGCAAGAATCCCATTGAACTCCCACCGGAAGTCATAGAAAAAGTCAAAGAGTATGCACTTAATTTCAAAAAGTACATTGCTGAACTGTACATGGACAATGCAGAACAGGCAGGAAACGCAGCTACTGGAGACGATGACGATGATGCCGATGCACCTCCGGCAAAAACAACTAAAGCCGCAAAGAAGTCGCCAGCCAAAACTACTAAGAAGCCCACTCCCTCAGTAGACAAAGCTGCTGATGAGGCTCTGGACTCCGCCATAGGTGACGATGACGACCTCGATGGTGGTGACGATGATGCTACGGATGATCTGGACGACTTCGATCTGGATGATGAAGACCTGTAAAACTTAAAGGAACGGGGGACGGGCAACTAAATTACCGGGATGTCTAGTTATAATGCCTGCCCCCATCCCTACAAAGGAAATATGATGTATTCAACCTGTCAGCATTTCTTGGAAACATTCGACAGCGCAACGGTCGATGTAGAGCAGCCCCTCACAATCTGGATTGAGAACTCGTCCGATAGTGATATGCTTATCACTGAACTGGAAACAGAAGCCCTTATCCGGGAGGATGTAGAGGAATTCACCAAGTCCATGCGAGAAGCCTACAAGAGCAAGAATAAGACTGTAGAACGGCTGTGCTACCGCATAGAAAATGCTCTGGCTCGTCTGGGCAGAAAGAAATCTGCATTCATTCCGCTGTACTATCCCCTGGATACCTCTCCACTGACAGAACCACCGAGGCAGTTCGGAGTCTATCTCTGGACAAGGGAGCGCATCCATCTGCATTTCCTGTATGAAAAAACAAACTATACTCAGCTTCTGGAATCCCTGTTCTTCTACAGTTGCATTCTGCAGATACTGGCGAAGCGTTTGGGCAAGAAAGCTGGCATTATTCGAGGACACTATCAGCACTATGTGTTCGAGGACAAGGACACTACGCTGCGCGACCGTATTGTCGAAAAATACGGACTGGATGATTAATGGACTATAATATACTCTGGGAACAGTTACTGCAATTTTCAGTTTTCAAATCACTGTCTCTGTCCGCTGAACAGATCCTGTTGAGCACAGACAATCAGGATAGAGTATTTCACTGCTGTCGAAAAATGAGCCACTACCTGCTTGCAACAATAGACAGTGCGGACGAGGCAGAGGCAATGGCTGCTATGCGGAATTTGCTCAGGGAAACATTGAACCTGGCATCTCTGAACGGTCTGAAAACACCAACTGCATTCATTGAGGCTCTGAACAAGCATATCCGGCATATAGATTTACCCGGACGGTTGGTATACGGGCATGAATTTTCTCTGCACCACCTGAAAAAACATTTTGGCAATTTTGTATTACAGGACACCTTTACCTTGACAGGCACAGCCTTGGAAGCTCTGAGGAACATTGTCTACCTGCAGTCTGCCACAGATCAGAACCTTCCCCCCGGAACAATGTTGTTGAGGATTCGGGAAAAAATATACAGAGAGCACTTATTCCGTGCAACCCTGTCCGCGTTCTGCTTCATTGATATGTGGGGAGTTGGTCGGCTTGAGGGTTATTTACAGGAGAAAACTGATGCTACCGTTTGACATGGACATCTGCAAAAACTGCCCCCTGTTTCCGCTCTATCACAGCCGGGTGTTTCACGGAAAGAGTAACCTCACTTCTCCCATCATGTTTATCGGTGAATCACCTACACAAACCGCAAGCGGTGAGGGTTTTGACGACCGGGAATCAAAATGGTTTCTGCGAACTCTGGGGCATGCCTTTGGGATAACAAAAAATCAAGTCGAGGAAACATTTTACTTTACATACGCTACCAAGTGCACACCCCCTGAAGGGCAGAAGAAAGCGAATATCAGGAAGTGCTGCAATAGATATCTGTACCGGGAGATAGAAATAATCAAGCCGAAACTGATTGTACTCCTGGGAAGGGATGCTATCAATTCCGTGTTCGGTGGTAATGCTACGGTAGGCGGAAAACGAGGAAGGATGTTTGAGGGGCAGCTCGGACGCAAGTTAATATCCAGTGGAAAAAATGCCGGGTCAGAGGTTATTGAGTTTGAGAAAGGTCACGGGGAAAAGTATCTGTTCCTACCCACTTATTCTCCCTCGGATGTCAACCGGAATATGGGTTTGCTGAAAATCTTTGTGAGGGATATCGGAACTATTATTCGGTACATGGAAGACGATCTGCACAAGGTGCAAGTACCGTACAGCATTATCCGCACCGATGCGGGTGTACGAAAAATGCTCAGGTATGCGGAAGTCAAGAAATTTAACTGGCTCTCCAACGATGTCGAAACAAACGGCAACAATACTATGCTGAACAAGGTGACTCTGAGTGGGTTCACCTTTATGAATACCAACACTGGGGAAGTTAAAACCTTTGTGTTGGACATGAAAAAGTACAGGAGTGAGAGTGCGAAACCGCACTGGCAGAAAAATGTAATCCTGAAAACAATTTTTAACAATCTCCCGTATGTTACGACTCTCTGCGGACAGAATTTTAAGTTCGATATCCGCTCCAGTCGCAAATACGGTTTTCCTGACCGCATGGACAAAGAAATTCTGGACATCCAGTTGATGTCATATATGCTCGATGAGGAAAAATTCGGTGGTAAGACACAGCACTCCCTGGAGGATCTGCTCAGCTATTACTACCCGGAAGCTGTGGGATATAAAAGTGGGAAAAAAGAAAAGAAACCGAAGACTGAGGCTGAAATCGAAGCCCACTTCTATGACCACAAATACTGCGCAGAGGATTCTTACTGGACACTCAAGCTGGCACTTATTATGCACACAGAGTTGCTGAAGCCCAGTAACAAGTATGTGTGGAATCTGTATTTTCGTCTTTATCCTAAACTAATTCAGCTCACAGCACGCATGGAGAATACGGGGATCTGCATGGATGTAGAGAAGCTGCGAAAGCTCAAAGCCCGGTACGAGGAACAACTGCCAAAGTACATCCTGAAAATGAAACGCATCGTTTACAAAGAAACAGGGGATAAAAAATATGCCAAGGCTTTCAATCCAGAATCGCCACAACAATTAAAAAAACTGTTCTTCGACCATTGGCAGTTTCCGATATTGAGTAAAACAAGAAAGGGTGCACCCCAGCTCGACCAGGCAGCAATAGAGAAATACTTTGCTGCGGTGGAGAATGGCACATTAAAACTACCTAAATATGGTAGAAAGTTCCTGTATACCCTCAAAAAATTCAGATTAAAACAGCAGCGTTACTCGACCTTTATTGAAGGTATGTTTAATCACCTTGACCATCAAGGGCGCATACACACTAATTTCAATCTGACAGGCACGGCTACCGGGAGATTCAGTTCCAGCAATCCGAACCTGCAGAATATACCGCGAGATTCCACTGACAATGAAATAAAGAGACTGTTTGTAGTAAGCAGTCCTGATCGTTCCTTTGTAGAGATTGATTTTTCACAGTTGGAACTGCGTATCCTGGCACACCTGAGTCAAGACAGAGGTTTGATCTTGGCTTACAAAAATAAAAGAGACATCCATCTGCAGACTGCCGTAAAAGTAAATGCAATCCTTCATCCACATGAAGCTGTATCCTATAAGGTGGCTGCAGAAGAATACAAGGTCAGCGAGGAATCGTGGAGTACGAATCGAACAAAAGCGAAAGGTGTAAACTTCGGTATCCCTTATGGCATTACTGCTGTAGGTCTGGCTGCTCAGGTCAAAATAGCCATTGAGGAAGCTCAAAAATTCATTGAGGGTTTCATGGAGGCATATCCAGGTGTCGGAGAATATCAGCGGAAAACAGTTGCTTACTGCGAGAAGAAAGGATATGTCTGCACCCTGTTCGGCAGACGCAGACACCTTCCGAATATCAATGACAAGAATAAATATTTCAAAAAGCGTGTTGAGCGACAGGCACAAAATGCCCGTATTCAAGGTACAGCCGGGGATATTACAGAGTTTGCAATGATCTATACAGATGAACGGCTCTATCAGACCAAACTTAACTGGGATATGCTTATCCAGGTGCATGATAGTATACTCTTTGAAGTTGACGATTCCTGTTTGACAGAATTCACTGTCAAACTGCGAAGCCTGCTGGACAATCTACCCTTACAGGAAGCTCTGGGAGCAAAGCTGTGTATACCACTCCCGCACGATATGAAGGTGGGCAAGTGTTGGGGAGATATGACTAAGAACATAAGAAAATATGCGGAGGATCTATGTCGGAAAAAAGAACAGAGAGAACGCTTCCAGAAATTGCTGGAAAGTTAGGAAAAAAGTCGCGCCTGAAATTTCTGCTGCAGGGTGTTACTAATTCCAGTTCAACCAGGATGCTTTCCATACTGCGGAATACGCTGGAAGGTGACCCGGAGAAACTGAAAATATTAGTAGAGGGGCTACCAAACGAAAAAAAGGTTGATCTTCTCATTGCACTGGGAAAAGAGGAACGGTCAAACTTCGAGTTCATTGCGAAGTTGATAGAGAAAGTGGAGAAGTTGGACATAGAGAGACAGAAAGCTGGCGGAGCGGAACCCACTGACCCGGATGAAGATGGTCCGGTAGAAGCTCAGAGGGTTCCAGAACACTTAGCTCCACTTCTGGACAAGATCCTGACTGCGAACCTGACACCGAAAGAGGCTAAGAAATTGGAAGCTATCCTGGACAAGCGTTCAGCAAAATAACGAATAAGACCACGGAGGACACACACAATGGGAATCAATCTCGAAGTAAAAGACCTGAATGAAGAACAACTGCTGGAAATCATTACGCGGGGAATGGTACGCAGGGCGCATGAAGCAGCACGGACACGAAACAACAAGAGAGTGCCAGACGGTATGAAAGCAGATCGGGGTCCGCGTATCATCAACGGATTTCCGTGGTTGCCCTGTTCTCAGTTAAAGGTGGGGAGATTCACCTCAACTGACATTCAGGGTGCTTTCCATATTCTGCGGGCGGTTCTTTACAATGCCATCCTGAATAAGGTTCAGATACCTATTCCCGGTGGACAAATGCGCGTCAAGATGCAGAGAAGCATGCGTCCGGAACATAAAGACCTGGATGTCAAGTTCCCCAAGGTCAAATTCTATCCAGAGGATCGCATCAAAAATGAGCTCATCACAGAGAACGATGTGGAGAAAGCCCTATCAAAAGCGCATGCTCATATTAATGTACTCAAAGCAAATCTCCGCAGAGAGGTTATCGAAGAACTGGCGAAAGAGGTTGCACAGTATGCTTTTGCTCCATCCGCCTTTGATCTGGAGGACGAGAAACAGGCTGAAGCAGAAAAGAAAGCTGCAAAGGCTGCTGCAAAAGCTGCTGAGAAAGATGCCGCTGAGAAAGCTGCTGCGGTCGAGAAGAAAAAAGATCCGCCTACTACTGAGAAAGCTAATCCAGAGAAAGAATCAACTGCAGAAGCTCCAGCAACACCAGCCGGTAAGAAAAAAACGAAAACTCCCCCCAAGCCAGAACCTACACCGGAGCCAGAGGGTGATGCCGAAGAAATTGGAACTTTCGGTGACGATATAGACGCAGAGGATGGAGATACAGCGGGTGCAGAAACTGCCCCTGCAGGAGATGATGATTTTGACGACTTTGACCTGGATGGTGACGAGTCCGATGGCACAGATGCACTCTCGGACGATACAGAAACTGAAACAAATGACGAGGATGCTGATGAGGATGCGGACGCAGATACTGCTGATAAAAACGGAACTGATGCAGACGCTGGAGATGGCGAGGACGATGAGTTTGATGGTGATGATAACGATGATTTTGGCGATGACAATGACGATGAGGATGATTTCAGCGATTTTGACGATGAAGACCTGTAAGTAATTAATGGGGGAGGACTTCGGTTCTCCCCTTTTTCAACGGAGAAACAATGTTATTTTTTGGACAGCTACAGCGGTACGGCTTAAAGCCCAGACAGGACAGCTCTGGTAACTTCCTGATGAACTGCCCGCAGGGAAATTGCCCATCCACAGCAAAGGGAAAGCAGAAACTCTGTGTCAAGGACACCGCCCCCACTGAAATAAAGTTCAAATGCTGGGTATGCGGATGGAAAGGTACAGCCCGCATTGGTGTTGACAGCAGTATCCAGAAAATCCTGAAATACAATAAGCAGTACCGACCCCCGGAGGGTGGCAGACTTATATCCCCCAGTGCCCGAAGAAAACGCGACAATAATGAGGTTACACACTTCCACCCAGAGTTATTTAAGTACCTGGTGGACTCCCGACAGTTTTCTGAAAATGCGGTTACCTCACTGGTGAAAGATTTTGGAATTTATTACCAGGAAAAAAAGGTTTACTTCACATCATTTTTCGAAGATCAGGAAAAATATACTTTCTACAAGGATATTGAGAGTGGGCGATACATGAATGCAATCGGCAGCAAGTTTATATTCAACTTCAATGCCCTGTTCAGCGACCTGCCCTACATTATTCTCGTAGAGGGAGTATTTGACTGCCTGAGACTGCACACGCTGGGAATTCCAGCGATTGCACTTCTGGGCAAAGATTTTGGACGGAATTCTCTGCGTGCCTTCACACAGTATGCGGAGAAAAATAAACATGTGTGGATAATGCTAGACTCCGACATACGACACAGAGAAGACCTGAAACTGCGACAGAAGCTGCGCATGAATCTTCCCACTACTCGTATCGGAGTATTACAAATAAAAGAGGGTGACCCGGATGAAGTTTTCAGAGATGGAACCGCTGCCAAGCACTTGCAAAGTTGTCTTGAGTCTGAAACAAATCAAGGACATACTGTCAAGGTTTGATGCGAAAGTCAGTTACAAAGACCTCGGTAGGGAAGTTTTCCGCAGTGTAGCGGGAGACAAAGACCATGTTGTCGAGGGCGAAGATGTACTGCTATTTTTCCTCAGCATATATGGGAATATATACAAACTGAATAACAACACAGGAAAGGCTATTCAGCAGCTTTTCGTGCAGCTTAAAGCCACCTATGAAACGGTACCTGTCAGTACATTGGTAAGGCGGTATATCGAGTTTATCCGGTTCTATTACAACAATAGTCCACCAGATGTAAAAAAAATAATTTCGGTAGTGGTATTTCATAATTTCATTGAGTATTATGATATTGTCATCGAGTATAAAGAGCAGGTAAAGATGCTCAAGACTGCCGACTTCACAAGCGGGGAGCAAAACAACTTTCTGCTGGCATTCTTTTCAAAAAAATCTGCCGAACTGGGTGACGGAATTGGGATTGTCAATCCACAGCATGAATGGTACGAGATCATGTGGGACTATGCCATGCAAACGCATAGTGATATCCGTATGTTCATTCGTTTTGGTTCCCTGGACGCATTAGCCAAATACAACGATGAGTACCAGATTTTAGCAACCTATCGAGCAATTTTGCTCACACAGAGGCATTAGTATGCACTTGAAATACTACCCGCGTAAACCACACTCTGTTTTGACAGTACACAGCACTGCGGAACTTGAGGATTATCAGCGAGTAGCAGTGGCAATGACAGCATACAAACCGGAGAGCGATCTTTTCCAGATAAACAGACAACGCAGAATGCAGGGTAAACCACCGTGGGATGGTAAAATTGAGTTCATGCGGGATTCCATTTTTCCGAGCGGTCTGACTTTCCGTGTCCGAAAAATTCTGGATAAAATGGGTCTGAATTACGATTTCAGCGTGTTCTGCAAGGAAAGCGGAGATACTGTAGTTGATCCAGAGTTTTACAATACTCTCCGCCCACTCCAGAAGGATGTTGTAGACCGGCTGGAAGCACACAAACAGGAATACAAGTTCATCCGAAAGATTGTGAATATTCCAATCGGGAGCGGAAAGAGTTACCTGATCGAGCATTTTTCAGACCTGTTCCCAGGGACAACATCCATCCTGGTAGTGGATGCTATATCGCTGTACGACCAGTATGTCGAAGCAGGATATATCAATGAGTCTAAGCAGACTGGAATACGCAGCGGCTGTGTGAATCTGATGATGGTCAAATTCTATTACGACTATTACCGTGAAATTGTCAACAGCCTGACCGGAATAGACTTTCTTTTGCTGGATGAAGTGCACCTGAAAGAGATCCGGGAGACCCTGCAGAAGTCTATCGGATTTCTCAGGGCGGGCATGATTGGATTTACCGCCACACTCCCAACTCAGAAGCTCGACAAGCTGAACCTGTACGGTCTAATCTCCAGCTCCGTATACAGCAGGAACTACGGGGATGTTTACACCACTACTCCAACCGTGAGAATAGTTGTAAACACGACTCTCCCGGATGGATACCGAAAATCGTATGCACAGCTTTTCGATATCCTTGGAAAAGACGAAAATAGAAATGACCTGCTCTATCGACTACTAAAAAAACACCGAAAAGACAGGGTGCTTGTGGTTTTCAATCGGGTGGAGAAACACCTTGAACCTGTATACGAGTATCTGAAATCGCGCGGGGTCACAGGTATGCGAATGGTACACGGTAGAATCCCCAGAAAGAAAAAAGCACTGTACAAAAAAGCATTTGAAGAGGGAAAAATTCGGTATCTGCTTGCATCCTCAGTATTCAAAAACGGTGTCAATGTAGACGAGGCGGATGTGCTGATATTTTTTGCAGACTACAAAGACAATACTCCGGTAACGCAATTTGTGGGGAGGATTATCCGGGGGAGTAATGAGCAGGCAGCATCCAAAACTATTTACGATTTCTATGACAAGTATTATCGGTATTTCCGACCGCACGCACTGGACAGGATAAAGATTTACAAAAGCCACGGGTGGAGTCTCGAAAAAATGACAGAGGGGTGTTTCTAGGATGGAAGAATATAAACTGTTTGCTCTTATTGCTCTCGCTCTCAAGCACAATATCGGTGTCGAAACCTATATGCCTATATTCCAGAAAATGACGGGGGAATTCAGCCTGCTCTCCTATGACTTTCTGAGTCTTACCCGACTCAAAGGCATCCTGAACCTGTCGGACTTCATAAAGCACTTTGAGGATTACTACAAGGACATTTGCGAAGCTCAGGATTATTCCCTGGTGGAAACTGTTTATGAGATAAAAAAACAGTTTAAGATCCACAGAAAATTATCCAAAAGTACCATACACAATACGATCAGACAGGAACTGGTGAATTTCCTCTACACGCAGATACCCAAAATAAATTACGATAATGAATCTACCATTGAGTCCAAAGAAGTCGGTATCAAGAAAATGGAAGAATACCTGGCTCTCATACAGGAACTGCAAAACGAGGAAGACTTCAATACCGTTTCGCGCCTGAATATTGCGGACGAAACAGCCGTATCAAGTTATGAAACACTTCAGGCAACAATAAACGCGGAGCAGCAATTTTCCATTCGTACCGGAATACCCACCCTTGACAAGTATCTGAAGGGTGGTCTGAAAAATGCACGCATCGGTCTGATCTTTGCTCTCCCGAAAAGATTCAAAACAACAATGGCTCTGAATCTGGCTATCCGGGCTTTTGCCGGGGGCTACAATGTCGTGTTTATTTCTCTGGAAATGAATCTGGAGGATGCTAAGGCAAAAATATCCCAGATAAAATCACTCCAGTCAATGTGGAGACTCCGGGAAAAGAAACAGTACAACAACTTTTTTGAAATTGTATATCGACCCCCACACTCTTTCAGCACAGACGATCTGCAACGATATCTCAATGAATTAGTCCGAGAGGGTAAACGACCCAACCTAATACTCATTGACTATGTAGACATTATGCGTAATCCCGATCTGGGGAGAGGTGCTGAAAAACGACACATGCTGAACAGCCTGTACTATAAGCTCCGTGGAATTGTGAACAAATACAACATTTCTCTATGGACTATTTCCCAGGCGAACCGACAGGCGACACAATCCACAAAAACAAAAACTGAGCATATCGCGGAGGATTTTTCCAAGGTCGCGGGTGTGGATTATCTCATAAGTCTCTCTCAGCAGCGGCTGCAAAAGAAGCAGGGCTTTGTCACTATGAGTTTTCTGGAAAGTCGCTGGACTGATTGGACAGACCTGGATGCCGATGACATTGTACTCTACAGGAAAAACGGCTCCCTGATATTCAAGGAACTCACCCCTGAGTCAACTGACCTTGTACAATATACAGATAGCAATGCAGCTCCAGCGAAACTCACAAAGGCTGAAAAACAAGAACAAAACCGAGGACGCTTACAGAAACTGATAGATAAAAAGAGAGGTGAACCCGCATGAGATATCTAATTTTCGGAGATACGCACATCCCAGTTGCTCCCAGGTTCTTTGAACACAGACTGACCGAACTCTGCGCCATTGTACAGCAATACAAATGCACAAAGGCGATCCAACTGGGTGACCTGTTTGACCTGTACCACATGACAAACGACCATATTGACCTATTCATGCAGATGGTTGTCAGACTCCGAAAAGCAGGCATCGAACAGTTCCACATCATTCAGGGGAATCACGAGATACCAAAACACACCGGGATTGCACCCATCTCACAGATTCTGGATAGGTTTGGAGAAGCCGGATTCTGCATCGAGAGTGTTTCCACACCCAGATACATTGACGATATCTTTTATGCAGTACCGTACTGCACAACTCTCCCGGAAATTCCACACGGGGCTATGATTGTTTCGCACCTCGACCCCCCACTGGTGAAACAGATCCAGGCACAATGTAATCCAGTCGGTCTATTCAATGGGCATAACCACACCCCTCGGAAATACGGGGAAAATATTTATGATGTCGGCTCTCTCTTTCCCATCGAGTTCGATAAGAAGTATAAGGATAAAAATTACTATGTGGTAGGGAAGGGTCACCGATTCAAGCTGCGTCCGTTCCCACAACAGATAGCGCAGCGCATCGTAGAAATAAATTCTGCGAAGGACTTGAGTGAACTGGAAAGGAATTCTGAATTTTCCCTGGTAAAAACAATCATTAAAACCAAGGAAATAGGTAGAAAACAAATAAAACGCATGCGGGACGAGGGGCACATTGCACAGATTGCCTTTGATTACAAGTATGAGCTCAGCATCGAGAACGAGCTTCAGGAGATCCAGGAACTGTTTTCGGAAAATGCAGAACTGCTCCGCTCCATTGACTTCAAACTGTATGCGCAGATATCCGATACACTGAATACATTAGTACAGAAGGGGGAATAATGCACTTACTGGAAATATCATTCACAAACATCAAAGCTGTACGGAAATTCTCCCATAATTTTGAGCTGGGAACGACTCTCATCACTGGAGAAAATGATCGGGGGAAAACTACCATCTTTGTGGCTGTCAGAGCTGCTATTACAGGTGAACTTAAAAAGCATCTGGTAAATAACCAGGCATCCTCCGGGAAAATCTTTCTGAAATGGGAATACATGGGCGATATCTATGCTGTTGAAAAAGAATTTTTTACCCAGGCGAACAAATCCGCAACTGCGAAACTGTGGATAAACGATATGAAAAAGCCGCAGTCCACTTCCTGCAAGTATGTCAAAGACACTTTGAGGAAGCAGTTCTATTTTTTCCACTCCCTCGGTTTTCTCTGGGCTGCAAAGATCGGACGCATCCTTATGGAACACAATATCAAGAAGGATGCTTTCATTGTAGACTTTTTTGAGTTGCAGCCTATATATGACTACATCAAAAGCATGAACAAGCATATCAACAATACCAAAAAGTCAATTCCAGACTGGGTGTATGACTTCAATGCTGTCGAGGCGAAGCAGCACTACACACATTATAAGGCGAAAGCCCAGACCATGACAGAGGAAATCACAGAGTGGCGAACCAAGCTCAAAAAACTCCAGAAAAAACTGGGGCAAAGCATCCTGCTGGAAGGTCGCACCATTGCCACAGAGGAAGAACACCAGGCAAAACAGTCCGAGATAGCAAAATTCAGAAACGCACACACAAAAGGCACTACAATGCGCGATATGAAACAGAATGTGCTGCGTATTGTGTCCGGGTCTGAACTGGGCGGTGCCTGCCCGATCTGCTATTCAGAGATTACGGACTCCGCACAACTTCGAGATAAAATTGCGGCAGAAATTGACACACTGGACGCAAAATGCTCTAAGCGGTTGAGGAAACTGCGGGAACTACAGGAAGCCAGTAAAAAATTGATAGTCATAAATGAAACTGTGCAAACAGATCCAGAAGAAATCGAAAAATTGCGTGTGAAAGAGCAAAAAATAGAGGATAAAGTGGAAAAATTGGACGAAAAACGCGGAAAATATGCTGTTAGGGTCGAACAACTGGGGGATAATCTCCGGGAGTACAGGCGGTACGAGGAAAAGCTGAAAACTGCGGACATAGATAACATTGCAGCCATTGCAGCTCGACTGACTGGCATGATGGACAACCTCGCACGGAAATTAAAAACCGAACTCGTAGACAGGATGAATGAGTTCATGTATGTGGTTTATGACGGAGAACGCACCATACAAATTGAGGATGGAGTCATATACTTAATCGATCCACACGGGGAAAAAATCCTACTGGATGAACTGAGCAGTTCCGGCTCCGGTTTGGAAATAGTCACCTTCATCTTTACCCTTTCCCTTAGCATTTTATGCGGAAATAAGGTAATATTACTGGATGAAATATTCAATACTGTGGGAGTAAACCTGTTTCCAAAGGTAAATAAGCTCCTGGCATACGCTACCGAGCATTATCTGACCCAGGTTTTGATTATCTCACACAAGACGGACTTTATCTCAACCCACTCCGTACAACTGCAATGAGGGGAAGCTAATGGGCGCAATAGTAAGTGCATACCAGCGTAAGAATGTACAGCTTATAAAACTTGGAAACAGAACTATAAAGATAGTTCCGGAAGTGGGCATCGAAGAATTTTTCTGCGAGCCATACTTCATTGGGGAAAGCACCAGAAAAGATGCTGTAAAAGGTGGTGCTATATTCGGTATCTGGCAGAAAGCCCTCAAGGAAATCTATTCAAAGCGGGAAAAGTCCGAGGTAATTCTGACAGGTGGGATAGGACTCGGAAAATCCATGTGTGCAGATATCGGCATAGCGTACAGCATTTATCGCATACTCCGTCTGGAGAATCCACAGGATTTTCTGGGGTGTATGACAGATGATTCTATAGTTATTGCTTTCATTAATCTCACCCTTGATCTGTCAGACAGTGGAAATGTTGTCAGAGTTATAAACATGCTGCAGAGATCGCGAGCTTTCACCGACCTTGGTGTCAGATGGAATACCCGGACAGCTTTACCTACTCCAATACTCCCCAAGAATGTCATGCTAACCTCCGGCTCTGCCTTTGCAAAAGGATTCGGAATTGTCGGAAAGAACATTATCACTGGGGTTCTGGATGAGATTTCCGAAGTACGCAGCAATGCAAAATCTCAGATACGATTCTCACAGAAAAAAGCCTTGGATCTGTATCGAACTGCTGCCAGAAGAATTAAATCCAGGTTTATGAAAAAATGTGACTTCGCAAAGCTGTACCTTGTTTCATCCAAACAGGAAAAAGATCAGTTTCTTGAACAATATGTTGAAAAGGTGAAGAATGAACCGCATATTCTTGTATACGATTTCCCTCTCTGGGAAGCCAGACCCGAAAACTACAGCGGAAAAAAATTCTATGTAGGCATAAACAAACTCTGCCAGCCTCTCATAGAGGATCGTATGCACAAAATCCCAAAAAATTATAAAGTGTACGCTATCCCTGTAGAGCATAAACCGGAGTTCAGACTTGATCCTATTACAGCCCTGGCAGATATTGCCGGTGTGAACCTGAACATGCACAAGATGAAGTTTTTCAGGAATCTCAATAAACTCAAATGCGCTTTTCTCCATGCGAATCTGTGCCCGGACACAATCGAACTCAGTTTATATGATGACCGGGATATTATAAGTTGCTTCAATATGGAAGAACTTCTCAAATTCAGCGGGCAGAAACTGTCCATCCACATTGACACATCGTGGACAAAAGATTTAACCGGGATCTCCGCCAGTTATCTGATCGGAAAAGAAAAAGTGGATCTGATAGAAAACCGCGATAATTACATGGACCTGATGAAAGACATCACCGGAGTCATAAATAGTGCGGGGGCTGCAGATCGTAGAGCCGGTAAAAATGAGGATACAATAGAAGAAATTCCTGTAGTGCATCCTCTGGGTAAACTTGTGAGCCAGAAAACCATAACCATCCCCCGCATCCGCACACTGTTCGCCCTGGGAATAGTTCCACGGGATGAAATACCTCTGTTCAAAATTCGCCAGTTTATATACACACTGCGAAAACTGGGTTTCAAAATTGCCATTGTCACAATGGACGGATATCAGTCCGTGGATATGCAGTAGCTTCTCCGAAAGAACCGCATTCCGACTGAACTACTTTCCCTCGATAAAACAATGCTCCCCTATACATCTATGCGGACATTCATTTATCATGGGTACTCGGAACTTCCACAGAGTAAGCTACTATACCGGGAGCTTAAAAACCTGATGGAAGTCGATGTGAAAGTAGACCACCCGGAGGATGGAAGTAAGGATGTTGCTGACAGCACATGCGGATCGATATTTAACCTTCTCAATACAAAAAGTCCCCTGAACACGCACACCACCCGCGAGAAGCTGGATATGTGGAAAAGCTGTTTGAATGGGGCACTATTAAAAAAACACCGGGAGGAAAAGGAATGAGCGACAAGAACAAAGAAGCGCAAGATGCGGCACAAAAGGACGAACAACTGTACCTGCTGAAACTGATAAGTGGTGAAACACTCATCGTCATAGGTGCTTTTGTGGAGCAGGGAAATATTCCCGCTTTTGTATGTACACGGGAACCGCAGTCCATTAAACAGATTCCAAAGTCACCCACCCAGACGGATATGCTTCCGTTTAAGTACATTCCGGGGTCGCGGGGGTACTTACCTGTTTTCTATGCAAGTCATTTTATGCACGCCCCACTACCAGACAAGTACATCAATGAAACACTGAAAAAACGATACCTGGAAAGCATTTCCGGTATCAAGTGCGCATAGTTGGAGGAACAATGTTCAAAAAAAAGAAGGTATCTCAAATGCACGAAACACTAGGGTATGAAACCCTGGAAGAATTTATGCCTGTCGTGAATGATATTCTGCAGAGAGTAATGAAAACTCTCCAGAAAGAGATCAAAAAACCCAAAAATGTCAGGGCTTATCTACTCAAGTATTCCGGGGATAAGCAATTCCGAGATGTGGCAACCCAGGCTATACACTCCGTGTTTGTCAATGACTCCCAGACAGATTTCTACGGAAGAATGCTGTTTTCTGCTTGTATTGAAATGGTGGACCTCGATCCCCACATGGAATCAAAAGAAATTGCAGTATTAGTTTCGCACGACCTCTGGGAACGCTTGGAGAGTGGTCGAGAACTTGCCGCTGACATCCTGGCAATGTTCTATACGGCACTGTTCCGCAGGCTGAGTTCGATAGTTGCTGCAGCAGTGACGAAAGGTTCCGCTGCTAGGCATTGATTGTCGCTACGCTTTAAGGTATAATTGAGTTGCAAATATCTATTTGCACTCCAAAACACAGGTCACGGGTCACCACAACCCGTGACCACCCCTATTAAAAAAGTTACTTGACAAGCGTTAAGTTTTCGGATATACTGAAATTGTGGTACAAAGTGTTTTGGAGGATCTTAATGAAAAAAATTGGATTTCAAACGAAAAAGAAAACTGACATCCCGGACTTTATTCTACATGACATTGTTGATGAGGATGCGTGCTGGGAAACTTCTCGCTATCCGCATATCAAGTATCCATTCTCCCATTTTAACCGAGTACAATCTACCATTCTGGAGAAGGTGGGATACGACATAGATGTGAATATCGTACTGGGAACTAGGACGAGTTCCGGAAAAACCATTTGTGCGGAACTGTTGATGGGTGATACCCTTACAAAGGGTAAAAAAGTAGTGTACATCTCTCCCTTGAAATCTCTGACCCAGGAAAAATTTGATGACTGGTCAGAACTCTTTGAAGATTACAAAATCTGTATCCTCACAGGTGACTATGTACTCTCTCCAACGAAAGCCGGTGAATTGAAAGATGCAGATATCATCTGCTTAACTTCGGAAATGATTGACAGTCGCTCCCGGAAAGCAGACATGGAAAAATCGAGCTGGTTATTCGATGTAGGGCTTATCCTTGTGGATGAAGCACACATTATCGCTACGAGCAGAGGGCACGCTGTAGAAGTAGGGCTGATGCGTACAGCAAAACTGGTACCTAATGCCCGGATAATGCTTCTCTCTGCTACTATGACCAATATCGAGGACTTTCTCATCTGGCTCACTCGCTTGAATGGGAAGCGAACAGTAGGAATAAACTCAAACTGGCGACCCACTGAGTTGACATGGGAATATGTAGAGTACAAAAACACAGCACTCTGGAAGTACAAGGATATGGTACAGGAACAAATATCTCTGGTCATTGCACTCCTGAAAATGAAACCAGATGAGAAGTTTCTCGTCTTTGTGCATGCCAAAACGGTCGGGCATCAGCTCCTGAAAGCTATCAAAGCTGCCGGAATCACAGTGCAGTTTCATAATGCGGATCTTGCTCAGGATGAACGCATGAAAATTGAGCGATCATTCGAAAATAGGAAAGGTGGTCTGCGCGTGCTGCTCTCCACCTCAACACTTGCATGGGGCAGAAATCTCCCCGCGAGAAATGTCGTGATTGTTGGAATAAAACGAGGCATAAGCGATGTCGATATCCTGGATTTCATCCAGATGGGTGGTCGTGCTGGGCGACTGAATATTGATCCATGCGGTACAGTGTTTCTGATCTGCCCGGATGAACAGCTATGGAAACAGAAAATAGCGAGATCCAGACCTATCATTTCCACACTCCTGAATAAAGATATCCTGGGCTTCCATGTCCTTGCAGAAATGCGTATTCACACTATAGACAATGACGGAAGCCTGTTTGACTGGTTCAAGCAGTCCCTCGCATACATTCAAGGGCAGTGGGACGAGTGTATTGCTCTCCAGGCTGTCGAGGATCTGAACCGCATGCTTATGCTGCACATTAAGAACGAGGAATACAAAATAACTCCCCTCGGAGTTATCTCAGCCATTATGTACTATCTCCCGAAAGATGTTTACCACCTTGACAACACTTTTGGGACTATTGTGCAGGCAGATGCCTGGGGTGACGACTGTTCTCTGGCTTATGCAATCGGAGGTCTGCCTACACACCAGCTTAGCTACATCCCGAAGGACTTAGCTACCCAGACAAACAATTTTTCAAGCGATTTACGGTCTACTGGAGTGTTTGTATATGCTCCTGACTCCGCAGTGGCTGCCGCGCTTTACCACTTCTGGGAATTCGGAAAGTCGCACATAATCTTCAGCCAGATTCAGCGGGATATTGACAGAATTTCCGAAACAATCCGACAGATTTCCAAAGTCAGACAGTGGGGAAATAATATAGAAAGGGAACTCCGCATACTGGGAGTCCGTGTCAAATATGGTGTCCGCAGGGAGCTTGCACACCTCTGTCTGCTGCCTGGAATCGGGAAGGTGAGAGCTGAAAAACTCGACCTCATGGGCATACGCAAGTATTCAAACTTCACTGATGATAAGCGCGGTATGATTTCTGGTATAATCGGTGTAAAAACTGCTGAAAAGGTGTTCAATTTTTTGAATAAAAAACGGGCAGCGAAGATCCGCACACAACAACAATAGTTCCGTCTCCAAAACACCACCCAAAGGAAAGACCCGGATAAACACCGGGTCTTTTCTCTGAGCCTTGCATCTCATTACAGGAGAAAATGGAAAAAACTTGTCCCATTCACTGTAACGCATATCTGTGTATCTGTCAATCAGAATCGGAAACCGTATTGCACACCAATATACTTAATTCCACCCCATTCTAGGTCAGTATTCAGCCTCTCTGTTGTATTTATAGGTGTTTCATAGACACCAAACCTCAGTTTCCCCGAATAATAATCACCCATCTCTGCCAGTAATCGATCCTGTACACCTTCCTCTAGCTCATTCCACAGCATTTTGTACGCGGTATCTTTGAACTCCAGTGCATTAAAATCCTCCGAGTGCCGAATAAGGTAGTCCTGGATGCGCCCTGTAAAGCCGCAGATTGCATTGTACACAACCTTATCGTCTTTATTGAGTGTTCGGTTGGTTCCGTACTTAATAAGTGTAGGAGCGAAGCTACAGACGGCACTGACAAGAATCCAGTACGCGAAAACATTCACGATCCACATGATATCAAAAAACACTTGACCTCCAAAAAAAGAGGGAGGTTATTCCCCTCCCTCAATTACCGGGATGTAATGTTACCGGGTAGGAAACATTAGCTTTTACTAAGTTTAATTGCTTTCAATTTTGTCAGATTACCGTGTATTGCGGTTTTCGCGAATGCCTTGACATCCTCAATACCCGCAGCCAGTAATTCCCGATCCTGAGATTTCATGGAATTCCAGGCATCTGTATAGACACTGACCCAAATTTCCTCGGCTTCTGCTCCGGTAATTTTGTGATCGCCTTCATATTTTGCCTTAATCTCTTTTTTAACAGTCTGTTCTGCACCGAGAACACCCATCTCCAAAGCTCGGAGAAATTCCACTTTTGTATTCACGAATTTTGCGTGCTCACCAGCTTCTGCAGCCTGTTTCTTTTCCAGCTCAGCTTTCGCGATCTGCGCACTCATAAAGCCCTTGACCTTGAAAGCTATCCAACCTATGACTCCAAGCAGCGCATTGATAAGTAGCTGCTGTGCCTCTGGACTGGCAAAAATCTTCTCAAGTAATTCCATTCCGTACCTCCGATTAAATAGTTCTATTATTTTTCAGAAAGTCTCTCAGCTTTCTGATTCTGACCATCCAGCCATTCAAAGAATCCACGAAAAAGAACTTCTCATCATTGACTACACAATACTTCTTATCATACGCAAGATATCGAAAGAATTCAAGTCGCTGCAACAGATATTCACCCACCAGGGCTTCCTGTGCATTGTCATACTGATCCTGTCTCTTGTACTCTGCGATTGTTTTCGCTCCGATAACCCCGTCATCAATAAGTTCCCCGCCAAGTGCGTTCAGAGCACGCTGTAGGAACTTTGCTGACTGCTTTTTACCGTGGTTAATGTTTGAGTCGAAGTGTACCAGGCTGAGAGGATATCCTATACTGTCGCAACTCCCATATTTCCAGTATCGACCCTGGTAAATTGTGACTGCATAAGGCAATGTAAGATTCTCGATATCCTTCTTTGCGGCTCCGGGCATGAGTGCCCTCTGACTGATCCCGTACTTTGTCCATCCGCCTGAATCTTTACAGAGTTTATCACCCTCAAAATCCAGAATAAGTTCCATGCACTTCTCAAAATTCCGATCTAAATTCAGCCCCCGCAATTCCTGGAGTGTCTTTTGACTCACCATCTTCTGTTTCCTCCCCGACTTCCATATTAAACTGAACCGCCATACTTTCCAGCAGGTCTAAATGTTCAGAACCTTCCGTCATCCCGGCATCTACGAGAAAAATTGCCTCATCTATCCTCTGCATTACCTCATCTGAGGTCAATGATTTTGGAATAACTGTGATACAGTTGCGACCCTCCAGGTCTTCTCGGAGAATCTGCTCCGGTACACCTGTGTATATTACAGCCGGTACATTATTTCCTGAGTCTCTAAGTTCTCGCAGGAAGGTAAGTCCAGCTCTCTGATCGTGCGCGAAACGGATGTCTAAAACAATAAGTTGAAAAGGGGTTGTTTGTAGCGATTCTCGTGCAATATTTATATCTCCGGTGAACTCTACCGACACATCAGCATACTGTTTTCGCTCAAAAAGCCTCCAGTACAGTCGCCTGAGTGAGTCATCACCTTCTATAAATAGAATACGCTTCATAAAAAACCTCCCTCAGAGTCCTAGCCATACTGACAGATATTTACCTGCGATCAATAATGTGATTGCTATTGCCATGCCGATGAGCTTGTCTTTCCAGTAGCCTTTTTTGGCTGCTGCACTGTTTCTCGCTGCTGTATTTGATTCAACTTTCTCTAGTATTCCCTTCGCCTTCAAATCCACCCAGAGGGGGCAGTTGTCGTGTACGCAGGTTTTTCTTTCTCGATCTTCTATACCCCTAATCCTGTTATCAATCTGCTCATTCCTTATCTGCTGTTCGCTTTGAGCCTTTTCACACTTTTCCAGCTTATCATTGACCTGCTCCATTCGCTTTGGCATACCCTCCAGAGCACCGAGTGCCAGGAGCATTCTATCCTTTATTGTAACTGTGCCGTTAAATTCATCTGCCATCTTTCTAGCCTCTTATTTTCTACTTTAATTATACAGCGTATCCATGGGTATATAAATGTAATAGGGGCTGGCCCTTACATCAGACCAACCCCTCGAACTTAACTTCTTTACGGGTTAAAGTACATTCCAACGACTAAACTGACTATCAAATAGCAACACCAAAGTCCTAAACTGATTATCAAGAACAATGTTACTTGCACCAGTGATAACAATGTTTCCTGTTCCATGCACAATAGTAATAGCGTATTCACTTTCGTTGACTATTCTTATTTCCATCCCATCAACTCCACCATTAATGGTGAGTAAGCTATCAACACCAGATGTTTCAGGTGATAATTTAATGAATGATGATGTTGCCGTGATAATACCGCTTGCTATTGTTGCACTTGCTTTGGTGTGAATGATAGTACCATTCACCTCTAATGCTCCACCGGGAGTCAATGTACCAATTCCAACCTTACCGCCCATGATTGCCATTGTGCTATCCTGTGCTAAAGTTCTAGCAGTATTATCAAGTCCAATGGCAACAGAATAAACTGATGATACAGATAATCTATTTCCTATTGTTGTTGATTGATTGCCTGATATTGTTGTTGTGTTTCCAAGTGCCTTGCCTCCATAAGCTGTGCAGGTATTATATGATCCAAGAGCAACTGAATCATATTGCACTGCATTACCATTTCCAATAGCAACTGGAGCAAAGTCAGTATTGGTAATTGTATTATTAAGCCCAATGGCTGTGGCACTGCTACCGCTTGCAGTATTTGCAATGGAGTTATTGGCACCCATTGCCACTGAGCTATTTTCTGCAGCCGTACAGCTTGCACCAACAGCAAACGCTTTTGATCCTGATGATATACAATTATATCCAAATGCAATGGAATTATCTCCAACATTGGAATCATCCCATTGAGTTCCAGTTACCTGGCCAGCTCTGAAAGAGCTTTTACTTTTATCAAACCAAAATCGTTTATCATGATCAGTATCAACATCATCAGCAAGCTGATCAGAGCCAAAAACAAAATCATCAGTTGAGTATGTTACCTCAGCAGAATTTGCCCTGATAACTGTACCAGCTTTCTCAAGGTATGATGTTCCACCGGGTAAGCCAGTAAGACCGGAGCCGTCTCCTTCAAAAGCTGTTGCTTTAACTGTTCCAACAACCTCAAGAGTTTCCGAGGGAGTTAAAGTACCAATACCGACATTTCCACCAAGCACTATCATACTATTA
>Ga0114918_10000610_pt1 | contig 31083 bp, 43 predicted proteins | sample LantaG_FD_87015 | JGI IMG/M metagenome (GOLD analysis project Ga0114918, IMG submission 87015) | Deep subsurface microbial communities from Baltic Sea to uncover new lineages of life (NeLLi) - Landsort_02402 metaG | ecosystem: Environmental > Aquatic > Marine > Oceanic > Sediment | place...
GAGGTAAAAGTAAATCCAATTGCTTGGATTGAAGACAATAAAATCATTAATGATGATGGAAAAGAGATAATAGTAAATAAAGGCATTATTGTAAATGAGGCTTTTATTCTATGGACTTATGAGCTGAAAGAAGAAATCTTAAGGCTTAGAAAGCTGTTAGAAGAGGATTAATGATGGGCAAACCAATAAGCAAAAAAACGCATGCACAAATTTTAGGGATTCCATATTATATTTATAAGATAGCTTATGACAGGGGGTGGAGAGACGCAGAAGAACGGACTAAAAAGGAAAAGACCACAAATAAGGAGAAATAAATGGTTGAGCCAATCACAACAGGTGGAATAATCGTACTTTTGATTTCAACTATTGGAAGCTGGCTTAAGATTTTAAGAGATACAAAAAAGCAGAACGGAAATGGAAGCGATTTAAGGGAAATCAAGGATACCGTGAAGAAGACGGATGAAAATGTTGGTAATATGAAAATCGACATTGGAGTAATAAAAACTGATGTGAGCAACCAGAAGAAACACTGCATACAAATGACGGATACTATTGAAAAGCAGATTAGTGCGAACACGAATCGGATTTTTGGCATGAAAGGGAAGAAATGAAGGTAGCTCCAGTTTTAGAAACGAGTAAATTAAATAGAGAAGAATTAATACTTGCATTGGCAGTAGCCTTTAAGGCTTTAGGTGATACTCCTGAACAGGAAGACGTATTTGGTCGAGCTCAAAAACAAATTGAAGACCTAATCAATAGTCAACATAGAATGGAAAAAATGCTTCGAGAAACAAGGGTAAAGATTAAAGGGGAGAACCAGATAAAACCAGATTCTAATTCTTATTCAGAAATGGTGGATTGGGTTGATATGTGGAGAATTCGTTGTGCCCATAGTGGAAATAAAGAGAACTGTTTTAATTGTTTTTCGAGAAAAGAATGCGATAAAGCAATAGATGAAATTCGCAAAATATTAAGAGGTTTAGGATAAGAAATGAAGGTCGCATTTGAAGCTCTTATTAAAAGTATAACAACGAAATCTCTAGTCTCAGGAGACAAAGCTACGAGGTTATTATTAGAATTTGATTCAAATGATAAGAATAAGACATTAAATAATCTGAATATCCTGCAAAGAGGAGACAGAAGTGTGGCAGTTGTGATTTATGATGGTGATGAGAAATGAATGAAACCGTAAAAAAGGGAAATAAAACGGTTATTCGTGATAAATCTGGTAAATTCAAACGTGGAAATCCAGGCAGACCGAAGGGAGCGAAGGATAAAATAACAAGAACAGCTAAAGAAAATATTGAAAAGGTTGTAAAAGAACTTGGAGGTTATGAGGGAATTTTGAAATGGGCAAAGAAGAATAATCATACTCAAGGACTTCTTTATAGTTGGTATTTCAAGATGCTTCCAACGAATGTAAGCGTTGAGGGTGATCTGAATGTAACTTATCAGCTCTCCGATAAATTTCTTCCAAAGACAGACAATGAGAAAAAATGAGAATAATCCTAATAGTGTTGGCTATGATAATTAATCTGAATCAACATCTGAATCCAAATCATATGGAACTTTTCCAGTCTACCGATCCGGAGCTTATTATTTATGGCGGGGCAAATGCAGGTAAAACATATTCAATTGCTGATAAGCTTTTATGCCAATCTATTTGGCAGAACGACAGGCCGCTTAAAGCATTAATAATTAGAAAGACTTTTCCTGCTCTCAGGGTGTCTGCTTTGGAGGTACTTGAAAAAAGAGCAAAGCTTTTTAAGATGCCATTTAAACTGAATGAAGCAAAGTGGATTGCCCGATGTCACAACATGACGTTCATCTTCCAAAGCCTCAACAACAAAGAGGACTATGAGAAGCTAAAGTCGCAAACGGACATCGATTTTATTTGGATTAACGAAATTATACAGTTGAGAGAACCAGATTATGATGAATGTCTAAGAAGATTGCGTGGCGGTAAATCTAAATTCGAGCAGATAATTATCGATTTTAACCCCATCGGGAAGACCTCCTGGATATACCAACGGTTTTTTGAGCAGAACATAGGCAATGCCAGGAAATTGAGATATACGATACTAGACAACCATCCTGATTATTTGAAATTAGAGAAAACCCAAAGAGAACTTCAAAGGCTTAAGGCTACGAAGAAACATAATAAGAACTATTATGATATCTATTTTGAAGGTAAATGGGGAGAGCTGGAAGGTATCATTTACAATTGGGATGTAGTTACCAAAACGAAAGAGCAGGAGAAGATGTCTTGGAAAGATATTATCAATCCGGATGAAATGTTCTATGGTGGCGATTTTGGCTACAGCGTAGATCCGGCGGTACTTTTAAGAATTTATAGGAAGGCTGATGAATTCTGGCTTGAAGAGATAATTTATGAGACTGGATTAACAAATATCGAACTGGGCCGAAAGATGGAGGGAAGGGGTGTAGGGCATGATGAAAACGCTTATTGGGATTCGGCGGAACCCAAATCCATCCAAGAACTTTGTGATATGGGATTTACGGCGAAACCTTGTGAGAAGGGACCGGACTCGGTTCTTGCCGGGATTGATTTCCTTATAGACAAGAAAATTCATATAATAGATGGGGGCGAGAATATTGTCAGAGAGCAGCGAAGTTACGTGAGACAACAAGATAAAGATGGAAATTGGATGCCTAAGCCGATTAAGTTTAATGATCATGCTATGGACGCTGCCAGGTATGGGATATATACACATTGTAAAGGGGGATACTTAGAGACATTCTGGTCTGAGGAGGCCTGGAGATAATGGGAATATTTAGCTTTTTTAAAAATGAAGCCCGGGTACAGGCCATGAAATATAAGGTCGCAAGTCAAAAAGGGCGTGTGGTCAAACTTGATAAAGAGGTCCAGAAGCTCCAGCATTTAGTCCGAGAAAGTTTTAAGCTTGAGGAAGAGACGATCAGTTACAAAGGCAATGAATACACATCTTATGCGACGGCGGTGAGAGCAATTGCAGAGAAATACAACGGCACAGCTAACTGGGGGGTGCTGCAGACCGGGAATATTATCGATCTCAGGGCTGCTTTTATTTTAAATGAGGGAATAAAGATTGTAAAAAAGAAAGACGACGCGGACGTTGAACTTGAATGGGCGAAAAAATTCCTTGAATATAACGATCTTAACAAGGAGGTGGCCCAGGAGTTTGCAAAAGAGGCGGAGATCGAGGGAAAGATCGCTCTTAAGCTTGCTGTAGAAAAGATGAAAAGTAAGGATGAACAGGGCAACGAGAAAGATGATTATTTGATATCGGCAAGATACGTGAGCTGGACGGATAAGGAATATGTGATAAAAACGGATCCGCAGGATTATTTGAAATATATAGAGATGACTTGGCAGCCAAAAGACACGGATAAACCGGAAACTTTAAAGGCTCCTTATTTTGTTTATAAAAAATTCGGAGGACGCATTAATAAACCTAACGAGGCTGCTCCGAAAGTAATGAAATGTCTTACTCAGATTGATAATCTAAGTAAGGCGCTTAGAGACTGGAGAGAAATCAATCGGGTATTCTCATCCCCGATATTAGGGGTTGAATGTATTGATAAGGAGGCGGTGAGACTCACAAAACTTGCCCTGGCTGATAAGAATTGGAAGATCAAGAAAATTTTTGTTTCATCTTCGAGACTATATTATGCACAATTCGATATTAAAGGAGTCGAATCGCTTGAGAACGAGATAATGACTCTTGCCAAGATGATATCCGGGACCACAGGGATTCCAATCCAAGCGTTGGGACTGCCAGAATTTATGTCAAATAAGGCTACAGCCGAGAATCTAATGGAATTCGTTATAGCATCTACCAATAAAGAACGCCTGACATGGATCGGAGCATATGAGGAGCTTATTAGAAAATCAATGATGGTATATAATGAGAAAATGAACGCTCAAATGAGTAAAGGGAGACAACTAAACCCAGAAAAAATAGGCGTTGAGATTCCAGTTATAACGAAAGACCAATGGGATCATCTTGAAAAGATATACTTACCGGCTGCCATAGCGGGAAAGATAACAAATGAGGCTTTCCAGGAGAAGATTCCCGGATTTGATATGGAGGCGGAAAAGAAGAGGCGGGAAGAAAATGAGGGAAAGGAAAATGATCGGATAATGAAGGAAAACGAAGACCTAAAGGCCGATCTTGAGGATAAAAAATTATTTGGAAGGGAGGACTCAAATGCCGTATCCGAATGAACATGCTTGCAGGTTGCAGGATCCTAAAAAATTCATTAGGATCCGTAGTGGAGAAAGAAGACATAAAGGAAAAACATATCGAGTCCTTTATGGAGCCATTAAAGGTGGCGGATCACAAGATCAGGCATATCGATACCCAAAAGGATCATGGTCAGCAGCGACGGCCAGAAAACATTGTTCTGATCATAATGGCACTTTCGAGGCCGCAAAGGAGTAAAATTATGATAACAACAAGAGACATAAAGGTTGATCTTAGTAGAGAGAGAAAACCCCTTAGTCAAAAGACAACAAAAGAAATTGACATATATGTTAAAAGAGGAACTCCCAAACCTTCGAAGATAGTCGTATCGACTCATGATATTGAGGATGTTGCGGATATAGCGGAGAAGAAAAGGCGAGATGACATTATGGCACAGAAAAAGCGGAAAGACAAGAAGACAACTAAAGGGAAGAAAAAATGAATGATGATGTGAATAAGCCTTTCTTCAGTGAACTAACGATGCCTCAGGAGGGTGATCTTGCGAGCTGGCTGTTGAAATTCTATAACGCCTGGGAAAGGGAGTTCTATGCTGCGTTGGGAAATGTTGATATTCTTGTATTCGGTAGCGATATCCAGGAAAAACTGACGGAGACAAGGAAAATAGCGGAAAAAGTAAGGGATCAGATTGGCCATATTATTTATTTAGGAGATAAAAAATGAAATTCAAGGCGCTTCTTTTACATATGGCGGCGGCCGAGATCAAGGCGATGATCCCTCCATATTATTTTGATGAGATAAAACGTCGTGACCCAAAACCCCTATTCAAGGCCTTCGTAGTGGGTCAGGAAGGTAAAGCGGAGGCCACATGGGTCGGAGTAGGTGCGGTCGTTAAAACATGGTTTGCGGACGCTATAGGTAGGCTGGCAAGAAAGATTTGGCCAGGCCTAAAGCTATTCTTCAACCATGCTGAGACAAATGAAACGGAGGGACGTCAGGAGATCGGAGAGGTTGCAGGATCCATGTCCAAGATTATTAATGGTAAATATAGCGCAATTATAGCGGCATATATTCATCCTGAGTTCAGACATTTACCTCTGGACGTAGCGTCAATAGAGGCTGAGATAAGTATAAATGATGTTGACGACGATATCAGAGCCGTCAATATTGAGGATATTACAGCGATTGCCTTAGGCAATTCAGCAGTCAATAAGCCAGGCTTCCCGGGGGCAACCCTCCTGGGTGAGCTTCAAGCTTTTACGGACCGCAAGAAATCTAATAAGGAAGGTGAGGAAATGACCTTACAAGAGATTAAGGAATTTATTAAGACTGAGGGGCTTGATCCCTCTGAGGTTTTTGGCCAGGAACAACTATTGGAGGATCCTACTGTTATAGGATATATGGAGGCTGAAGTGAAAAAGACAAAAGGTAATGAATACAATGCGCGGCAGCGGAATCTCTCGGAATATGAAGAGAAAACAAAAAAGCTGGAAGAGAAGTTGAAGAAGTTCGAGGATGAGAATAAGACCCTGAAAACTGAAGGCGCAAAGACTAAGGCCACCGATCTTTTCAGCACAAAAGCTAAAGAGCGGAAGCTGGATGAGAAGCAAGCGAAGTTTATCGACATGAAGAAAGGCAACTTTGTTCCTGAAGACCTGGAGAATGTGGATAAAGAGGTTGATAAGTTCATGGATACGGCGCTGGAGGATTACAAAAAAACAGCTTCCGAGATATTCGGAATAGAAGAGGAAGAAAAGACTGGCCTGACTCCTGGGGGCGAACCCGGGGAGGAAGGTGTAGAAAACGTGGATTTACTTCCAACGTAGATTCAGCGAAACTTCAACCGACAAGCGACATGGTTAACCGTTTGTGTGGAAAAAATCCAATAAAACCGAGGCTGAAAATGCAAAGATTTAGAACAGCAACCCCGATGGGGGATTGGCGAAGTTTCAAGTTCACGATGACAGAAGCGGGTCCCTGGACAGAGGGCTTGCTTTACTTGGTTCAGGACACAGTAGGCTTACTGCTTTTGGATATTCAGTACACCGCAGCAGGTTGCAAGAAAGCAAAGACAATCGTAATAACAGAAGAGGGAGTCCTTGTCTATCATATCGAGAAGGTAATCGTTGACAAAATTGCAGGAACAGGACTGGCTTGTTTACCCGGTGACAACATGTTTTGGAACCCAGCAGCGCAAGGCAGTGGGGTGTCTCCTACTGATGGCGGACAAGGCTGGATTAAGATAGGAATCTGTGTCAGAGCAGCTGCCGCACTTGATGATGAAGTTATGATCGACCTGAAGGGCGACAGAGCCGAAGCGGTAGAATAAGGAGGAAACAATGAGAGGAGAATTAATAAGAGACTGGACGAAATTTGATCTGGACAACCGGAAACATAGAGCGGCTCTGATTAGAAATCTACAATTCTTTTTCGCCATACCCGACAAATTTACCCCAAAGCAATTTGATGCAGATGATCCCAGGCTGAAAGGCGATAATAAAAAGGTTGCAGAGCTTTTCAAAGCAAAAAGAGAAGCTCATGTAAAAGCAAGAATGCAGTATTTTGCGAATCTCAATGACTTCCCGACTACGGCCAAAGATGTTATTGAGAAGTTCCATGAGATCCCACTTTATGACAACGGATTCGAGTCGATATTCGATGTTAAGGACTATGCCGGATCCAGAAAAGATGGATTTTCCATGTCAACCGTTCAAAGTGGGCTGACTTTCCGGAAGATGATGACTGGTGAAAAACTCGATGTTTTCCAGATGTCAGGCGACAAGGAATATGTCTATTTTGACTATTACGGCGGAGCCCTGGGATGGCATCGATCTCTATTCGAGAATCAGGACTATTGGACGATTGAGGACAATGCACTTGAATTTAGAAATGAGGCATATCGAATCAGAGCAGCCACATTCTATGCATTGATTGAGGCAGCAGCGAATTTACTTGTTCCGGTTCCATGGCAGGCACATCCTGATGGCGTAGCGGCTGGAGTAAGAGGATACCTAGCAGGACGCGACGCGGCAACGTTGAACTTGGCGGCACAAAACATTCTTATAGCATGTCAAAATAAAGGTTATGGAATCTCACCGCAAAATGTAGCTTTTATCGTATTGGTTCCCTTACAGCTCAGAGGACGTATCAAGCAGGCTCTTCAAATAAACTATGATGTAGTGACAAGTGCTAAAGTCATCGATTACAATTTCCAGATGGTTGTTACTACCATGCTGGCACAGACAGCGCGGTATAAAGTCATCTTGCCCAAAAAGAAACTCAAAGCCGGATACCGAATGGAGATGCGGCAGTTTAATGACTTCGACATCCTTTCCTATACCGATACGGTAGCGGCATGGATGGCCTTTGGCGGAGCAGTTGGCGATTCCGATCAGATTCAAGAGTGCGCAATAGCTTAATTTAGAGTTCAATTGTTGATTTTAATATAGGGGTTGGGAGCAAGCACCTAACCCCTTTTTCCTAAAATAAAGGAGAAAGATGTTTATAACAACTAGAAATAAAGAGGTTTCCGAGATTGTTGATAATTCGGAAAATCTAAAGAGAAGAAAAACTATTCTCCAAAGGGCGATGACTGTTCAAAAATCCAATATAGGTAAAAATTGGGATTACATTAGGGATACAACCTCCATAGTATCAAGGGATTTCGACCACCATGAATATTCTACTCATCAAAAATTAATTAATGAATTTAAAGAAAAATCATGGCCCGGAAATCGATGTTTTCTTGTCGGGGGTGGTCCAAGTTTGAAGGGATTCGACTTTTCCCGACTTTCGAATGAATTTACCATTGCGATAAACAGGGCTCATGAGTTCATTAAAGATCCTTCCATCATATTTTTTATAGATGAAGACGGGTTTTATAATGAGCTTGTGAATGGCGGGTTCGGATGGGATGCCCTTAAAAAATTTAATACCAGCCAATCGATTAAAGTTGTGCTCAACATATCTGGACGCAGGTATGGATGTGATGTATATTCTGTTCCTATTTCAAAGAACCCGGAAATGACATTCGATTTGAAAGAAGGCCTTTATGATGGAGAAGATTCCGGCTTTGCGGCCTTGAATCTTGCCGTTTGCCTGGGAGTAAAGACGATTTATCTCTTGGGATATGATATGGAGGGTGATGGAAAAGGGAATCAGGCATGGTTTCACGATGGCTATAAACAGGTAGGAAAAGAGAGGAATTATAAAGATTGGATAAAGCATTTTGAAAAGATAGCATCCTTATTAGAAAGAAAGAAAATAAAAGTTATAAATCTTAATCCAGATAGTGTTTTGAAATGCTTTGAATTTGGGAAATTTGAAGAAATCGAAAATCTTGGCAAAGATCATACATATGTTGCAAAAGATAATTTATTTTTTGATGGATGTCTTGGTTTCGGTGATGTTTTTCAGGAACGCCCTCTTATAAAACATTTCCTAAAGCAGTATAAAACGGTTTATGTTAAAACCCCATTACCTGAATTATTTTGGGATATCCCGAATGTCATATTCGTCCGCCCTCCAGAGATTCTCAGAACACAAAACAAACACATGGAATCACTTCCTCCTGAGACTTGGTCAAAGGTGCCCCCCCATACAAAGAGGTTGGGTTGGAGTAATTACCCACCAGGTGGACATTTATTCCCGAAGACAGATGCCCATCCGAATGAAATAATCGAACCACGGCCAGTAAACTGTGTAGCCAAACACATAAAGAATTTTGCTGGGATTGAGGATTATGATTTTTCTTTTCCTGTCAGAACAGCGTGGGTAAAAGCCGCTAAAGAATTTCTCGGTGGCCTTCCTGTTAAATGGAAAAAATTATGTCTTATTCGGCCCCCAACAATTCGTGACGAATGGTATTGCCCATCGAGAAATCCCAAGATTGAATACATACAGCTCCTTATTGATCGATATAAGGATGAATATTTTTTCTTGAGTCTTGCCGATGTAGATGGGAAGGCAGAAAGATATGATGGCATTCTCAAAGGACTTGATGCCGAATTTCACCATGGAGAGGTTCCACTTACAACGATATTCGGTCTCATGAAAATCGCCGATATGTCAATTATTTACCCCGGGTTTTTTATGCCTTTGGCAATAGCGATCCGATCCAAATGCTTCTGTATTTTCGGGGGGAATGCTGGACCACAAGTCCATATTGATCCAATTATGGGCATTGAGAATTTCGGATGGATTGCTCCAGAACCGTTCTGCCAATGCATCAATAATACTCATAATTGTAATAAGGATATCCCGGAGGAAAAGATTATAGCGGCATTTGAAGAATTAAAGAACCGACCAAAGAAAATCAAAGAGGTGATATTTGGTTTTCCTCCAGGAATCGGTGATGTTCATTGGCCCTTACTCATTCTCGAATCCTTCAAGGAACGACATGCCATTGATCGAGCTATTATTAAGTTTTGGGAATGCTGGGAGTATACTTCCGAATTTTTAAAAAACATTCCTTTTGTCGATGATGTTCGAAAATCCTCCCCACTTCATTTTTCATTTTCTCTCGCTGGGGGTACCGGACAACCTTTATATAAGGATAAAGAAGGATTTGATTACATGATCGAATTCGGTTCAAAACTAGAGCAGGGCGTTTTGCTTGAACAGATTATGCCCGAGTATGAGGTGAATTGGGAATATGAAATCTGTGGCCTTGATAAATATGATGAATTTGTTTCCAAATTGCGTGAAGAAACGGGCGGGCGACTAATTGTTGTTTATACGTCGAGCGCAGGTGGGAACCATGCTTGGGCCAAGCAGGATTGGACTGTCCAAGATTGGATGACTTTGATAAATCTGATTCACAAGGCAAATGGTTGTAAGATTGTTTTGGTCGGGGCAAGATTTGATAAGGATTGCGCTATTGAACTTAAGGCTCTGGATAAAGAGGGAATAACCATTGATCTGGTAGGGCAAACAACGATCATGCAAACTCTGGCGATCATTCGAAGTGCCAATTATTTTATTGGATTTTCCTGTGGATTGGAATTAATGGCTTGTCATTTTCATGTTCCATGTGCCGAATTCTGGCCTATCCGGGGCGTTTCACAAGGTGGAGTCTATGGTCCTGGATTCATGACCTCATGGCTCCCACCCTGGTCAAGAAACTCAGACACGTATCTTCCGATTCCGTATGGTCCGGAATCAAAGCCAGATTTAATTTTCCAAAAATTAAGGAAATTCTTATGAGTAGAAATTATACAGAAGATTTATTTTGGGATCAGGAAAAGGAGATCGGATTCTATCCTGTCAAAGACACCTGGTATGATGATTTATATTATGAGGCTAGTGTGGAAAAATCTAGGAGTAAGATTGCAGATGAATTGAATAAATTCAGGGTCAATCTTGTTAATAAATATACCATGGGAAGAATTCTTGATTTTGGTACGGGATGCGGTCAGTTTATAGAATATCGAGGGAATTGTTTAGGTTATGATATCTGTTACAGGGCAGTTGTAGAATTGCGAAAGAAGAATCTTTATTATGATTTTTGGAATGATGATTTTGGAAGACGGAAAATCGAAGCTGTAACAATGTTTGATGTTTTGGAACATGTAGGAAATCCGACAACTGTTCTTTCGCAAATATCCTGTCGTTATGTTTTCATCTCTATTCCAATTTTCCGAAGTAAAGACCATGTGCTCAAATCAAAACATTTTAAGCCACGTGAGCATTATTGGTATTTTTCACAAAAATCTATAAGAGCATTGATGAAAAATAACGGATTTACTTTGATTGAATGTCGAAATGACGAAATAAAGATGGGTAGGGAGGATATTTATACTTATGTATTTAGAAATGATGGCGAACAAAATAAAGATATTTGTGATTTATGTTTTTGTAGGCGGAATGATTTTTATCCAGCAATTGGAAACCGATACATGTGCTTAAAAGAATATTGTCTTTTTAGATATATGATCTCATTAAATGGAAAAAAGCCATTATGTTTATTGAATGATTCACATTTCAGGAGAATCGAAATTGAAAGCAGCTATACTTGAAAAACTAAACTCACCCCTCGTGGTTGACAGCATCGAGCCACAGAGATTGCAATACGGGCAAGTTCTGGTTGAAGTTCACAAAAGTGGAATTTGCGGGGCCCAGATCGGAGAGATAGCCGGGGTTAGAGGTCCGGATAGATTTCTCCCTCATCTTATGGGCCATGAGGGTGGGGGTATAGTGCTCGAGATTGGGCCCGGTGTAAAGTACGTGAAACCAGGAGACCATGTCGTTATGCATTGGAGAAAAGGCGTTGGTATCGAAGCAGATCCGCCAAAGTATCAACGAGGAGACAGTTTGATTGGGGCGGATGGGTTACGACATTCAACGAGATGGCTGTTGTATCTGAAAATCGATTGACTCCGATCGCAGAGGATATTCCCTTTGAAATAGCTGCACTTATGGGATGCGCTGTCACAACCGGATTGGGAATTATAAATAATGAGGCTCATCTTAAAATCGGCCAGTCCATAGCCGTTATAGGATGTGGTGGAATAGGATTGAACGTAATCCAGGGCGCAGCAATGGTATCGGCAAATCCCATAATCGCTATCGATATTAATAATCTTAAGCTACAGATGGCATGGGAATTCGGATGTACTCATACGGTCAATTTGACTCAGGAAGATATTAGTGAAAAAATTGAAGAAATTATCGGAAAGAATGGATCTGACGTTTTTGTGGATACTACAGGTCGGCCGGATCTGATTGCCAAAGCATACAGATTAACTGCTCCCAAAGGAATAACCATAATGGTCGGGCAACCACACCATAGCCAGTATTTGATAATTCCTTCGATAGTAAACGATTTCAAGGGCAAAATGCTAATGGACAGCCAGGGAGGATTGACGAATCCCACCATAGATATCCCAAGGTATATAAATTTGTATCGTCAAAAAAGGCTTAAACTTGATAATCTGATTACTCATAGATATCCGCTGGGTAAAATCAATGAGGCAATTAAAACGATCAAAGATGGAAAAGCTGGTCGAGTTATATTGGAGTTAAAATGAACAAACAACAACTGATAAATTTTGAGAGTAGAATAGCCAGACAGTTTGATGACGGGGAAATTCCGTATTTAATTCATTTTTCAGGAGGGAATGAGGATCAGTTGTTGGATATATTCCAGAACATAAAACCGGGGGATTATATATTTTCCTCTCATCGTTCCCATTATCATTATTTACTGGCCGGGGGACCCCCCAACCGGTTGGAAGATTTAATAATCGATGGGAAAAGCATGTTTGTGTTTGATAGAAAGTTGAATTTCTATACATCATCGATCGTTTGCGCTACCGCCTCAATTGCCGCTGGCGTAGCATGGGCACTAAAGAAGAAAAATAGCGATAAGAAAGTTTGGTGTTTTGTAGGAGATGGAGCGGAGGATGAAGGCCATTTTTATGAAGCAGTAAGATATGTGGATGGGTGGGATTTGCCCTGCACATTCATTATAGAGGACAATGATAGATCCGTTAGTGCTTCTATAGAAGAGCGACACGGTACTCCTTTTAGACTTCGATGGCCCGGCTGTGTCAAACGATATCTTTATACGCCAACGTATCCTCATGGTGGAAATGGGAGCGGGAAATGGATCAAATTCAAGAAAGAGGCTATAATAGAAAAAGTACCCGAAAAGAAAATATATACATTACCAAAAACGAAATCATTAGAAAGCCCTATGAAATATATAGATGCTGTCAAAAAATCTATGCAAATATTGGCTGAAAATAATAAAACATACTTTGTAGGTTACAATGTTAGGCACGGTGCTGCATACGGGACTCTTAAGGATATCCCGGAGTCACAAAGGTTGGAGACTCCTTTGGCAGAAAATCTAATGGCCGGTCTGGCTATGGGGATGTCAATGGAGGGATTTAAGCCGGTATTGTTTTTCGAAAGACATGATTTTGTATACAATGCCATTGATGCATTGGTGAATCAACTTAATAAGATCGATCAAATTTCACAAGGTGAATTTGTCTTTCCTATAATTATAAGAGCAGTTGTTGGCGGGATAAAACCTTTTTATGCCGGGTTAACCCATACTGCGGATTTGACTGAACTCTTTAAGGATATCTTTTCATTTCCAGTATATGCACCAGAAACACCGGCAGAAGTTATAAAGGCGTATGAGATAGCAATGGTTTCTAAAGGGCCGGTTCTTATTTCTGAAAGAAAAGATTTATACGAACAATAATATGAAAAATATTCTTATTACTGGATCGAGTAAGGGATTGGGGAAAAGCCTTGCGCTTGCTTTTGCCAAAAATGGCTACGGTATCATTCTTCATGGAAGGGATAGAAGTAGGCTTAGGACTGTTAAAAAGGCCGTGTTAGAAAATGGGGTAGATTGCGAAATTGTCAGTGGTGACTTGACCTCAAAAGTTACTATGGACAAACTCTATGAGGTAGCATCGAAAAGAAATATTGATATATTGATCAACAATGCGGGGATGTATTCATATAAGTCTTTCGGAGCCATGAACTTTGAGGAATCCAAAAAGGTGCTGGATGTGAATTTATTTGCCCCTATTCGGTTGATCAGCAGCATATATCCGATTTTTCTTGAGAATAAATCTGGATTGATTATAAATATAAATTCTGTGGCCGGAAAATATCCTAATGAATTAGAAGCGGTGTACTGCGCTAGTAAATACGGATTGAGAGGATTCAGCGATTCTTTTCGATTTGAGGCCAATAAAAATGGTGTTTGCGTAATCAGTATTTATCTAGGGGCTATGCAGACTGCCATGGCTGAGGGTAAACCAGATTATGAAAAACTAATACGACCGGACGAGGCGGCTGATCTAATTTTCAAGATAAGCGAGAATTATGAAAATCTTAGGGTGAGCGAAATTAATCTATTACGAAGGAGGTATTAAATGGCTGTATTAGAACTGGGATGGGCAACTTTAGTAGAGGCGGAATCCTATTTTGCAAATGAACGTCTAAAAAAAGCACACTGGACCGCATTGGCTGATAGTGATGAGAAAAATACAGCTTTGAATATGGCCTACAACCGGATCCATTATTGTTCTGACTATACTACCCCTGCCGCCGGGGTGGAGACCGCTGCCCAATCAATTATTTTAATTAAGGCTCAAGCAGAAATGGCCTATTATATAGCGCTTCATTTGGAGGATGAAGACAGGCGTAAAGGATTACAGGCGCAGGCTGTTACTGCTGCTGGTATCGTAAAGGAGCAATATGACAAAGATAAACTAGGTGAAATCCCGATCCCTCCTGCTGTTGACGCCCTGCTGGAAGATTTCAAGGCAGAGGAAGCGATGGCGATTATAGATATAGATCGTGATGAAGACGAATCTGTTGATACCAAGGTGGATGAATTCTGATGAAACGGAGAATATAACATGCAAAGAGCACAGGGTTTAATACCGGATCGGAAGAAGGTATATGAACTCGCCAGGTATTATAGGGTAATGGCAAATTTGCTAAAGGATGATCTTTTAACGCTGGATGTAGAGACATTCAAAGAAACTAAGGCCATTTCTCTTCAGAGAAAAGTAGATTCCATAGTAAGGAGAATGAATAGGTTTTCAGTAAAATGGTCAAATGAATCAGCGCTGGAATCTTATAGAACAGCTTCAATGATAACCAGGACTTCTCTCAGTATTTTGGGGGCCAAAAAGAACATGAATTTTGATAATAAAATACATTCTCAATCGATTGAAAGAGGCGGAGATGTAACAGCAGATTTCCTAATAAAAGCAAATAGAAGTATAAATATAAATATAGGAACATATATATATCTCGTTAGGCAGGCGGCAAAAACCGCAACTCAAATCCAGGCTTTCGACCTGAGAAGTGAAGATATCATTTCAGGGCTTCTTGATGATACAGTAAAAGCGGGCGGATCAAGACAGAATTTAATGAGACTTATACGAATCCATTTTAAGCGTGAAATTTATCAGAAAAAATTTATTAATATAAATGGCCGAAATTATAATATGATATCATATGCTGAAACAGTTGCAAGAACCAGATTGAGAATAATCCAATCCGAGGCAGTAAAGAATCTTTGTACTCAGTATGATAATGATCTTATTGAGATCAGTGATCACGGAACAGATTGTGATATATGTAGGGAATATGAAGGGAATATTTATTCAATATCCGGAAAGCATCCTACATATCCCTTTATGGAAGGATGGCCACCATACCACCCTCGATGTGAACATTCAGCCGGGCCCACATCCGAGGAGGCCATAACAGTCAGGGGAGGATATTAATGCTGAAAGTCTACAGTGTGGATGATATTATCATAGTAAGGGCAGCGGTTCCCCCTTATGATGAATGGAATAACCCAAACCCCCCGACTCTTGAACCTGTCTCCGGATACGTTGAACGGAAGACGAAATTGGTCCGGAATCTTGCCGGGGAGGAAGTTTTATCGAGTGGCCACATGCTTTTGAGTTACGATGGAACTATCGATCATAATGATAAATTAAGGATTGATGGTAAAGATTATCCAATTCTCTCTATAGAGAAGGGTAAAGATTTTTCAAATGTCGTGACAACGGTGTATTTTCAATGAGCGATAATAAATCATCATTCAGCGTCGATTTCAGAAAATTTAACAAGACGTTTTTTCCTCTTGTCGAAAACAAGATCCCCAACTTCACTGCAAAGGGGATTTTTAACGCCGCCGCTGAGATGCTACAGGATGCCGATAAAGATGCTCCCCAGACCCCATTTAAACATGGCGATCTGAGAGGATCAAAAAAGATTGAAAAACCTGAAATTAAATATAATAAGATATCAGTAGAAGCAGGATATAACATAAAGTATGCAGCCAAACTTCACGAAGGACAATACCATTTTGTGCCTAGAAAAGGCATCACAAGCCCTGGACGGAAATGGCTTGAATCAAAAATGGCGGCGTATAAAGAGAAATATATGAAGATTGCGGCGATGGCGATAAAGGATTCGAAGGTATAAAAATGTTAAAAGCTATATGTCAATTTATTGAGGACAAGACAGGCTTCGTCAAGGGAACGACTCTACAAGTTGGATGGCGACCACAGGATGCCCCGGATAGATGTATTTTAGTTGCAGAATCCGGAGGTGGTAGCTTGTATTTTGATCTGCCGGATAGAGTGGATAAGATGATTCAAGTACTATCCAGAGCAACTACTTATTTCGATGCCAGAGATGATGCTCAAGAGATATATGATGCCTTGCATGGAGCGGCTGGTTGGGAGTTGCCGGAAGTTGTTGTCGGCAAAAAGTATCAGGCAATGATTATAGAGGCTGTAAGTATTCCTCAATATTTAGGAATAGATGAAAAAGGAAGACATGAGTTTAGTACCAATTTTGTCTGGAAAATTAGGAATCGAGACTAATGATACAATCTACCATCGAAAATAATGTCATCAGGATTAATTTTATGATTAGCTTCAAAAGAATTATGAGCCGCTTGTGTCCTAAATGCCATCAAATTCTCGGGTCTATTGTCATTTTTAATTTTATTAATATGATGGCACGCCTCTTCAGGCATAAGAAATCTCTTGATTTGTTCTTCAATTACAAGCCGATGTTCAAAAACATATCCTCTTTTATTTTTATAAGGATGATAAAAATTCATGATACAAATGTATCCCAACATGTGCTTGAATTTTCCTCCCTTCCATTTTCCGTTTTTATTTCCAATATGTTTTCCAAGAGCGGCTTTTCTCATTTTTTCTTTAGCTTCTTTAGAGCGGTGGCTGCCAAAATTAAAATGAGTTGGACCAGGGGGAAATCTCTTTTTCATTGTTTCGCTTTGTTTTTTACAGCGTACTTCTGTATGTTTGCAACCCCATTGAGGATGATTTTCTTTGTTATGAAATCTTTTCTTCTGAAACAAACTCATTTTCTCTTTAGCGGCAGCTGTTTGCTTGGAACCTTTTTTCATATAAACATAATAACATATTTAAAATATAATTGCAATTATATTTTTAGAATACATGAGATTAATAGAATGAAAATTCTATTATCAAATAAATTAATTTAGGAGGTAAGAATGCCAGTAGCACCATTTAGAGATTTAGGCCCATGTTTTGTTCGCTGGGATGTATTAGGCGCAGACCTTGATCTAAATCCGACCTATGGAGGAGTTAAATTCCGCGATACTCTTCTTTACAGTGATGTATTTGAAGATATCCAGGGAGAAACTCCTGTTGACGCGGTAACTAAGGGTAGGACTGTTGAGGTTGAGGTTCCGATGACAAGATTTTCCCTGACTCAGCTTTTAGCCGTGATCGAAGGAAGTGCTCTTGTTGGAACATCGCTTTCGATATCCAATGCTGTGGGAAAAGCTATGTATGCTAGTGCGAAAGAGATTATTGTTAAACCGGCAGAGGACAATGCTGAAGCACCCGAGGCTCAATGGACGCATTTTTTCCGGTGTTTCCCCGTTATCGATCAAGAGATCACTTTCGACAACAGCGAGCAAAGAGTCGCGAAAGTCCTTTTCAAGGTATTCCCAAGTCAGGATACTACGGAAGGCATCGGCAAAATGTACCGATACGGCCCGGCATGATAGAGAGCTAGAGTATGAACGAGAAAAAACCTGAAGACCGGCTTGTTTTAAGTACAAAGAAAAGTCTTTATGATCCGATTGAAATTGTAATTGACGACAAGGTCTATGAGAGCCTGAAGACAACTAGAAATGTTTTGAAGAAGATCGATGAGCTTGATGTATTAGTTGATAAAGGGGATACGGATGCTCTTTACAAAATAGTGCAACTTATGTTTAATGTTGACATGTCAATCCTTGAGGGGCTTGACAAAAGAGAAGTAGAAAATATCTACATTTACGTCAAAAGGAAATTCGTGGAAATCGAGAAAGAACGGTTGAAACTGATTACAGCTTCGTTCGGAAATACCTGGTCCAAAAAAGGACAGCAAGTAAAGAAGGTGCCCCCAAAAAACCCGAAGAGGCCTGGAAAGAAACGGTAATTCTCATAGCGAGAGAACTTCCAGGCCAGTTCCCGGGTGAGGAGCTTTATAACCTTGATATCAGGGACGAGCTCCGGTGGATGATAGAAGCGAGGCGAAAGGAATTGCTGAGAGACCTCTCTTTGCTTCAAGCTGTTAATTTAGGATTTAGTGGAGGAGAAAGGGCAAGAGAAGTTTATAATGATATGCTTAATGAGTATTATATGCTTGAAGGCATAGACAGGAGGCGAGAGGAAATCGAGGCAAATTGGGAAATTATAAAATTCAATGAAAAAGTGAGGTAAAATTGGCTTTTGAAGTAGGCGCAATCGTAAGCAAGCTTGAATTGAAAAAAGATCAATGGAATCAGTCTATAAAGAAAGTTAAAGAAGATCAAAAAAGTCTCAGCGGTCTTGTATTAAGAAACAGTCAAAGTTTTGCCAAGATGGGCCGGGCTATGACCGTCGCAGGGGGAATAATTGTCGGCTCAATCGGTTTAATGGTTAAAGCATATGCAAACTTCGATCAGGCGATGACTGAATCCCTTGCCATTATGGGTGATATCTCTGATGAGACCAGAAAAAAAATGTCTGATATGGCCAAAACGATGTCAGAAGAAACCACATTTTCAGCTAAGGAACTTGCTGAAGCTTACTTTTTCCTGGCATCGGCCGGAATGGATGCATCACAATCCATAACAGTTTTAGGTGATGTGGCTAGATTTGCCCAAGCTGGTGCATTTGATCTGTCAACGGCGACTGATCTTTTAACCGATGCTCAAACCGCCTTAGGACTGTCTTCCAAAGATGCCATAAAAAATCAAGAAAATCTTATTCGTGTTTCTGATGTTCTGGTAGGTGCAAATACTCTTGCCAATGCCTCGGTTAAACAGTTTGCAGAATCCCTGACAAATAAAGCGTCGGCGGCTCTTGTTAACGTGAACAAGGAAGTAGAAGAGGGGGTCGCTGTTCTGGCTGCCTATGCAGATAAAGGAGTAAAAGACTCGCTTGCTGGCCAACGTTTAACCATGATGCTTAATGGGCTTTTTGATGCAAGCAGAAAAAATACAAAGGCATGGGATGAGGCCGGAATTTCCCTCTTTGAAGCCGATGGAAGTATGCGTTCGATTGCAGATATAATCCAGGATTTGGAAGGCTATCTGGGGTCTATGACGGTCAAACAAAGAGAGGCGGCGCTCGCCCAATTAGGGTTCAACCTTAGAACGAAAGATTCTATTTTGACATTGATGGGATCCTCTGAGAAGATAAGAAAATGGACTGAAGACCTAAAAAATATGGGGGGCAAAACCAAAGAAGTTTCTGACAAGCAATTAGAAACTTTCAATAATCAATTAAAACTTTTGAAAAATACGGTTACAAACGCAGCAATATCAATAGGTGAATCCTTGGCTCCGATGATAGGGGATCTTGTCGTAAAGATCAAAGAGGTGGCGAAAAGCGTTTCGGATTGGATAAAGGAGCACCCAAAACTGACGGCTGTAATAGCAAAAACCGCTTTAAAAGTTGGGGCTTTATTGACCGTTCTCGGACCGCTAGTTATGATGTTGCCCGGGATAGCAAAAGGATTTATGCTTCTGAAGCTTTCATTTACTTCAATGCTCGGCCCAATTGGATTAGTAACCGCAGGACTTGGATTTATTACTATTGAAGTAATAAAAGCAAACAAACATTTCAAAAATTTAACCGCAACGATAAGTGAATTTTCAGAAAAATCTGGTGAGAAAATATCCTGGTTCAAAAAAACTCTTTGGAGTTTGGATGAGACTTATCGTAAATTCACAACAGGGATTAGTAATTCAGAAATCGTTGCCAGAAAGATGAGAGAGGAAATAGGGAAGCTAGATAAAAAACATGCAGAATATGGTAAAAAGGTTTGGGACTCAATAGAGGGAACAGAGGGATTTTCAAAGGCATCTGAATTTCTTAATAAATTATTAGGAAAACAGAAAGGGATAATAGAAGAAGATACCGAGGCAACCGAAGATCATGGAAAGGCAACCGAAAGGGCAGCAAAAGAGACTAAAACTTGGATTGATTATATAAAAGATATTGGTATTAAAACCGTAAAAGAAAAAAGGGATAGGATCAAAGAATTAGGAGGTTATGTTGATGGATTAAGTAGGGCATATGCAGCAGGTGAAATTAGTTTAGAAGATTACACAAAAGCACTCAAGACGGCTACAGATGAAATAGAAGACTTATCAACGGCCATTACAACGACTGCAATCCCGGCTTTTCGTGATATGTCTGGAGTGGTTGAGCAGGCAACGGATGAAATGGAAAGTGAATTTTATGATACTTCCGAGGCAATTAAAAAAACCACGAAAGATGCTGAGCAAGCTATTGAAAAATCATGGGATGAACTACATCCTTATTTAAGCAATCTCTGTACTGATTTAAGTAATTCTTTCGGTAATTTTGCTTATGGTCTTATGGATAAAGGTTCTACCCTAGGAGAAAATCTGAAGGGACTATGGGCTGATATAGGCAATTCTTTCAAAACGATGGTGGCTGATTATGTAGCAGATCAAGCAAAAAAACTTCTTTTGAGTGTTGTCACTAGCACAACAGAAATGGCCACCAGCGTAACATCAGGACTTTCAGCTATCGGACCAGCGATAACCGGAATAGCGACAGGAATAGGGACCCTGATCACGACTCTAGCCACGGCTATCGCTACGGCAGCTACAACGCTTGCGGCGGCGGCCCCAGCGCTTATGGTTGTACTAGGCATTGCCCTTGCAGCTTACGCTGGATTTAAACTTATAGGGGCACTGTTTGGGAAAAAAGGTGGCGGTGATTTAGGATATACGAATACACTTCTTGAAGAGATTAACTGGATACAACTGGGTGCGATAAACCTGAAACTTGATGTTGTGAACCAAAACTTGGCTGGAATGCATCCTAAGTTTAATACCATGTTAAATCAATTCTATAGGATTCGGGATGCAACAGAGGGAACATTAAAGGCTTTGACCTCAGCGGGTACAGTATATGTTGATGTTTTTAGATCAGCGGTAATGGAAAGACTCGGGCAAAAAACAGATGATCTTGGCAATAAAATTTCAAGTGGTTTAGGTAGCCTTGGGAATAAATTCTCAACTAATATAGACAGCCTTGGGAATAAATTCTCATCTGGCTTAAAGGACGGTCTGAAGCAGGTTGGAGATAAAATAGGTGGAATAAAGTTTGATACAGGTGGGATAATAAAGGCCATTAGAGAAAAAGACAAACCCCTATCAGCTCAGTTTGGTGCAATACTCACTCAACCTGGGTTGGTAGAGACCCATGGAACACCGGCAGAGCCAGAGTATATCATCCCTTCGAGAGGGATAGAAAAATTCGTTCCATCCACGAAAACATCGACTACAAAAATAGTCGAGGTTAAAATGGATTTACAGCAGACTTTCTTTTTTAACAACCAGGTAGATCCGAATTTCACGAAAAAATATGTGTTGAATGAGATTATTCCCATAATGTACCAAGGGATTGAGACTGGAGCGAGGAAAACCCGATTAAAGGAGATTATAGGAGTAGCATAATGTCAATAGCATATGTCATTGAGAATTATATTAATGTGGATACTCTTAATTCTGTCAGCTCTCATGTTAGTCCTTTCTATGAAGAGCAGAATATATATAATACTCGACCGTCGTTACCATTGAGATTTACAGGAAAAGGTACTTTTGCCCTACCAGAATGGATTTGTGTTGATATGGGAGCTCCGAAAAAGGTTACATTTGCCGGGGTACTCAATCATAATCTAACTATCGCTCCACCAGAGATTTTCGATTTGCAAGGAAACAATACCGGTTGTGGTGGGGGTGGATTACTAGTTAATATGATAGATCGGATTCTATCGGATACGATTTGTAGTGGAAGATATACTGATATATTCGAGAATTCATGTTCAAGATTTGATAAAACTTTTCAATATTATAGATTTAGATTTTCCGATACAACGAATCCTGATGGCTTTGTCGAAGTCGGGGAAGTCATCTTGAGTCAGTGGTGTAGATTCGGGAACGAAGTTTATTTGCAGCCGGGGCGGCCGGATGGTCCGATATTCTTTATGGATAACCAGAAGACCCATTATGGACAGGATTGGCCTGCCTATTATTCACATGCTGAACATTTCACACTAACTTTCAAGAATATAAATGATGTTAACAATCGCGATGAGCTTCATTCGTTCCTTATTCGAGTCCAGCGAAACGGTGGAAAATTTATTCTTATCCCTGATTTTGATGATGATAATTATCAGGCCGGATATAAAGAACGATGCTATTATGTAATTATTGAGAACCAATCAAATTATGCAAATAGGCTTATACATAGTTGGACTAAAGAACTTCGGGAATGGACTATTGAACTTAAGACTCTGACTTCAGGGATAAAATTGCTGTGAGGATGCAATGGCAGGCATAGGGGAAAGCTGGGAAAATCTAGGACAATTGGGAAACCAAGATGCTGTTTTATCCTTACTTGACCTCAAAGATGGAAAAGTTCTGGCAGGCACACACGGTGGTGGTGGCATGGCTCCAAAAAGTCTTGTGTATCGCTCTATAGATTACGGGGATAACTGGACAGATTTAGGACGCCCAGTCGATGAAAGTTATTTATATTGTTTCGCTCATCTTGGTTGGGGAATAATTGTTGCCGGGACTGGGACTCCTACTGGCAAAGTTATCCGTTCTGTAGATTATGGACTGACCTGGACGGATGAAGGCCAGTTAGCCGCAGAGAGCGGCGTTCCGTCGATTGTTTCTCTTGGTGGAGGGATTGGTCTGGCAGGCACAAGCCCTAGCAGGAAAATTTTTCGTACAATCGATTATGGTGATAACTGGACTTTTGTTTGCCAGATAGGAGCCGGAGGCGTTGTTCATTCATTAATTAATTTAGGCGGTGGAATAGTAATTGCAGGAACGACGACGGGAGGCGGGGGTATTTGTGAAATTTATCGTTCTATAAACAGCGGGGACGATTGGACGCTTGTGGCAAGCGGATATGGAGGCATTAATATTTATTCTCTTGTCTATTTGGGCAATGGAATAGTGCTGGCAGGGACGGATAGTAACCCAGCCAGAATTATACGCTCTACAGACTATGGCGCTACATGGACAGATTTGGGAAGTTTCGCAGCAGGGGAAGTAGGCATACATTCATTCGCAAACCTTAAAAACGGAATTGTTGTTGCGGGGACAAACCCTAATGGCAAGATTCTGCGTTCCATAGACTATAGTATTAATTGGACTAATTTGGGTCAGCAATATGGACAATTAACAATTAATTCGCTTACTTGTCTTGACGATGGTAGAGGCATGGCAGGCACATCGCTTGGAGGTTTGATATTGCGCTCGCTGGTTCCTGGTGCTAATGGTAATGGCAACGGTGATGGCGAAGAGAAAAAACCCATTATCCTGACCCATTGGGTATGGAAAGCGAAGGATGGAAGTATGGTCGATGCCTATTACTCACCGATTGATACGCGATGCCGCTTAGTATCAATTTTTTACGATGGTCGTATACTCTCCTGCTCGCCCGTAGCCCGTGCGATAGATGATAGAACTGGGTTGTATTCTATATCAGATATAAATATTGAGCTGGCTAACCATGACATGGAATTTTCAAAGATGTTATCGAAATATTTCCTCAAGAACCAATTAGTTGAAATATTTCATGCCTGGTGCGATGAGCCAGAAGCCTGGAAGCGTTCTGTCTTTCAAGGCATCGTGGTGGATCACACACTCAAGGGTACGTCATTTTTTGTGACTATTCGGGATGTTACACAAAAGTATTTCAAAGCCAAAGTACCCCCGGAGATTTGTACATGAACGCAGGTGATGAGATAAGGACAATATATCGTCAGTTATCTGACTTGAACAGGCGGCTCATTTCTGTAAGAGCCAGTGGAGGGGGAGGTGAAGCGAATACGGCCTCAAATGTGGGAGCTGGAGGCATAGGTGTCTTTAATGCGAAAGTCGGAATTGATCTGCAATTCAGGAATATCAATGCTGCATCTGCTAGAATATCCGTTGCTCATGACGCCCCAAATAAGGAAGTCGATATTGATATCGTGGAAGCACAGGTTAATCATAATGCGCTATTGAATTATGCTGCAAACCAGCATGTTGTTCTTCCGGGTATAATTGCGAATGTTCTTACAGATCACAATCTTGCAGCACATATGGCACTCGGATTATTGGATTCTGGGGATGTAGGCATAGCTGATGATGATATCGTCCAAATAGATTCCGCCACGGTTGCCGACAATGAATATGCTAAATTTACTGCGAATGGGTTGGAGGGTCGGAGTTATGATGAAGTCTTGGCAGACTTATCTGGACAGGCTTTAGCTGCATTTGATTGGAATGGACAGAATCTCACGAATCTTGGAACTGGACATGATGCTTTTTCTGATTTTGTTGCTGCCGAACATGTAAGTTTACCTAATGCAATAACCAATGTCCTTTCTCCAGATGGTCTGGGCTCTGGCAACGAACTTAACAACGGCAATTTTGAGGATTGGACAGCAGGGGTAGACGTTGCCCCTGATGGATGGACGTTGGGTGGTGCAGGGGCGATTATAGAAAGGGCAGCTATGCCCAAACTTGGCAGTTATTCTGCGGGATTAACTAGGGTTGGGGCTAATTGTTATTTATATCAAAATATTCATGCAGAGAAGGGAATAGATTATTGGAAGGGAAGAACAGTCACTTTCAGTTGTTGGATATATTGTGCGACCGCAAATACTGCAAGGCTTCAAATAGACGATGGCCCGACTTTTACGCAGTCATCATATCATACTGGAAATTCTACATGGCAGTTATTGACCGTTATCCACGCTATAAATGCCGCCGCTGCTTGTCTTACAATACTATGTTTGGTTGACAACAATAATACTACCGCCCTTTTCGACGGTGCTATGTGTGTGGAAGGCTCTTACGCCGTGCCCTATGCCGACAAGATCAGGAACTGGGGGCATCCATCTGACTATACTTTGATAGACGGCAAGGAGATATATCCTGGTACACAAGCACATATAGCAGATGCAGACGGAAATCTTGCAGATATAACAACTAAATTTAATACACTTTTAGGTTATCTTGAAAATGCGGGATTATTAGCGACATCATAAGGAGAAACAATGGAAAAGCGACAACTGTTAGAATCGCAGAAAGAATTATTGAGGATTAAGTTTGCAAGGGCTAATCTGGCTCAAAAAGATATAACGAAGACAATGGATAGGATAGCAGAGGAGTTGGGAGTGCCGAAGCAGGAGCTAAAGCAGTGGAAGATAAGCCCGAATCTGGAATATATTGAGAAGCCCGAACCAAAAGAGGAAGATAAGAAATAATGGCTGTATATCCAAATATCTATCCTGAACATCTAGGCAGAGTTATGCCCGATATTCTGGGGTTTTGCAGTCTCACAACTGGTGAATGTGATAACGCAGTCCGGGGAGCGGTCGAGGCCGTTTATGTGGATACTTCAGGAGCACCTTATTCGTATCTTGCGGCACGTGGAAGCTTACATAGCATAATCGAGGTATTTTCAGACGGCATATTGATGGCGACCCCTGGCGATTATTCGGTAGCGTATCGGGATGGTGGAATAACCTACATAGATTTTGTAATTGACCAGGAGGACAAGAAAATCACCTTCAATACTAGAGGTTATATGTTTGCTCCCTGGAATTCGGCGAATGGGTATGTGCAAAATCCGGCGTATATAATATTATTTTATCTGGCTTTTGTAGTTGGAGTGCCTGAGGAAGATATTAATGTGCCTTCATTTGTTACGCTTGCTGCAATATACGATGCTCTAGGAGTAGGCACATCTGGTAAATTAATAATTCAGGATGCTAAAGAATCGTTGGCAGTGCTTCAGGAATTGCTTTTCTCATATGGTGCTAAGCTCTGGAATGCGAATGATGGTAGGTTAAAGATTGGGATAAAGGATATTTCAGGATTTGCGACTGATACAGTGATATTTTCTCAAATAGATTTACTGGAAGCTGCGGAAAGAAAATACAATCTTGCAACAGCAATTAATTCCATCAAAGCTCAATATGACTTCATACCACCTGCTAACTTATATAAAGGGGCGATGGAAGATGAGCTTGCCTCTAGTATATCTGATTATGATACAAAACTAGAATCGCAGACGCCATATTCATTGCCCTGGACTGACTCGGAAGATTTAGTGGCACAAATATTACTTAATGATCTGTTGAAGATGGGGCATGGCGATAAAACGATATCATTCTCAGTAACGATTAAATGGATTGACGATCTGGATATATATGATAATTTCAGATTCCAAGATCCGTTTGGTTTGAGTTGGTTAAAAGCTGGGGAGAAAGGGCGATACTATTACATCATAAGTCTTGATGCCGACTATCAAAATCAAATCATAAATATCGTGGCCGTAGATTTGCAGTGGCTGTTGCGACAATATGCCATACTAGGGGATGAGGATGAACTGTCTGATTTGTGGGTTAATGCTGGAGAAGATGAAAGAATATATTACTATCTAGCGGATGAGATTATTGGTGAGTTTTCCGATGGAGAACCTTGCAAGATACTCATCGATGAGAATATAATTTAGGAGAATAACATGGCAGACTTAAAAAAGGGCGCTGACATGGTAGCCGATCAATGCCTAAGCTATCAGCAATATAACCGCATTAAGAATCATTGGAGGCAGGCTGATCCACGAACGAACCTTGATGAGGCAATCGCTGGGATTATCATGTCAGATAGCGATTCAAATCGATTATATCATGTTACGGCTGCTGGAGTATTCCTGGAGATATTACAGGGTCAGGACTATATTCTTTGTGGCAATAATGAAGTATTGTGTGCCAATAATAATGTTTTATTTGCACCTTACGTATAATTTGGAGGATTAAAATGGCTGATGTAAGAGAATATGCAGATTCATTGCTGGCAAATTCAGATGCGATAGCTTTGAATGCACTTGCAGAGTTTACACTTTTTACTATTCCTGCTGGTAAATCATGCATCATAACGAAAGTAATAATGCACACGCCATCGGCGGCTATAGGAGAAGTGGATATTTCGTTTGGATTTAATGCGGGTACAAGCAATGATGTTATAGCGGATGCACCCCGGATCTTAACGGGGGTAACGAACTATCAGGTTATTTCAGCAAAAGATGATGCAGTTAGGGGAGCAGCCGAAGATATATTTGGGATGAAAATTAATGGTGTTGAAACGGCGGCCGATACAGCTAAATTCGCAGTATTTGGATTCCTATATTAAAAAACAATTTATTTTAGTGCCTCTCGATAATTAGACTACGACATCTGGTGGTCTGAAAAAACTATTTGTAATTAAATGTAACATTTTACTTGACAACGTGATTTAATGGGTTTATGATTAGGGTGAAATGAGAGAGATAAAGGTGAAAAGAATGTCATCCAAAATCATTGGCACTAAGAACGGAGGTGAAAGGATGAGAGAATTAACAACAAAGGAAATCGCAAACAAGCTTGCAATCTTACGTAAGAGTCTTCAGGACGAAGCAAAGGGTCGAGAGTGGGATGCAGACATAGAAGGAACTACAGAGAAAATACAGTGTTTCCTTAGAGGAAAAGCGGAAGCATATAGAGATTCGGCCAGATGTATTCATAACTTATTAGCTTATATGAGCTTAATTAAAGAGGTGAAAGAATGCCAAACACAAGAAAGCAAGCATTAATAATCGGGCTTGATGATAAACAAAAGAGATTGCTCAAAGTCCTTTTAAAGCATCAGAAAAATATATGCAGGATACGTGAAGATTCTAGGAGGGAAAAATTTCCAAGATAGTGATAGGTGAAATCCTAATAGACTTGGTGATTTTGGGACTGGCTGGCTTTCTGCTATGGAAGGCATATCACTTTATATGCGATGAAATTGACAGGAGGGAGAAATGAAGCTCTGGAAGAAGCTATTGCTAGGACTTATTCTCATGTGCGTCTGGGTTATGCTGCCGGTATTCCCGCCCTGCTGCTGGCTACCCTATGCGATCCAGAGCTTACTGGTCATCATTGGGGCAGGATTAATAATATTAATTATTGCGAGATTATAGGAGGAAGGATGGCAGAGCCAATTCCTAGCCTCCATGCAATGATATTATTATTAATTGTAAAATATCATATAAGGGGAAATGGTAAAGGTAACAATAAATAATGTTTATAGAAAATTTGAAATTTTTAAAAACGTAATTTTTAAAAAAAGGATTTAAAAATGTTTGCGGAAAAAGTTTCACGAAAAAAAATACGATTTTTAAAAATTGGGTTTCAAAAGTGTTTGCCAAAAAACTTTAACAAAATAAAAAGGGTTTTTTAAAAAAAGGTTTTTAAAATGTTTCGTGAAAAATCTTCACAGAAAAAAAAGCTATTTTTAAAAATTGAGTTTTAAATAATTTGGAGAAAAAGTTTGACAGAAAAAAAATGCCATTTTAAAGAATTAGTTTTCAATTTCTCTCGGGGTAAATTTGGCTAATAAAGTTTGATGAGAAAAAATATATTTTTTAGAAATTACTTTTTTATTAGATTACAAAATAAGGCTTGATAAGATAGGAGGAGAAAAAATGAAAGACGATAAGCTAGGAGTGCCGATTCATGTGCGACTATTTCCGGAAACTGAGGAGAAATTAAGACGGGTTGCAAGAGAAAATGGTAGAACGACTTCAGGTATGATCCGGTGGATAATCATGTGCTATCTGCATGAATCAGATATAAAGAAAAAATAATTGAAATTAGTACTTGACATGAATACTGAATATGCTATAATTATGGTATTGAACGAGTTTTTAAGCATTTTAAAAGGCTTGTGCATGAATTTCTAAAAAGGAGTTAAATATGGAATTTAAAGCTAAAATATGCAGATATTGGAAATGCAATAAAAAGTTCATTCCAACTCGTGAATGGCAAATATTTTGCTCTTCAAAATGTAGAAAGGATGCCTGGAATGAAAGACATAATATCTCTGATTTAAAGCAATTATCTAAAAGGATTGAAACATTAGAAGGAAAGCTAGAGAAATAAATGATATCAATTACGAGTGAGCAATTATCATTGAATTTTGATAATAAGCAGATGAAATGCAAAGAAAAAATTGCTGAATATCAGAAGCGATATTATCAAAACAATAGAGAGAAGATTGCTGAATATTGCAAAGATAATAAAAAAAAGATTACTGAACGGCATAAGTTATATTATCAGAACCATAAAGAGGAGATTCTTGAACGAAGTAAGAAATATTATCAGAATTATAAAGAGGAAAGCATTGAATATCGACAGAATTATAAAGAGGAGAGGGCTGAACATTATCAAAACAATAAAGAAAAAATAAATGAACAATCAAATCAATATTATCAGAATAATAAAGAGGAGATTCTTGAACAGAAAAAACAATATCGCAAGGATAATAAAGAGAAGCTTGTTGAACAAAAAAAGCAATATTACCAAAAGAATAAAGAAGAGAGGGATGAATATAGTAAACAATATTATCAGAATAATAAAAAGGAGAGGGCTGAATATATAAAGCAAAAATACAAAGAAAATCCTAAATTTAGATTGAATGTCTGTATAAGCAGAGCAATCCTTAAAAGCCTTAAAACTCAAAAAATTTCAAAGAACGGTAGACACTGGGAGTCCCTTGTCAATTTCACTTTAGAGGAACTTATGAGCCGTTTTGAGGGCTTATTTCGAGACGGAATGACATGGGAAAATCAAGGCAAGTGGCATGTTGATCACATCAAGCCTGTAAGCCTTTTTAATTTCAATAATGTTAATGATCCTGAATTCAAAGAGTGTTGGAATCTTAGCAATCTTCAGCCTCTTTGGGCAAAGGATAATTTATCAAAACACAATAAATATAATGCTTAAAATGGAGAAATTATGTCAAAGATAAAAACTACTAAAAAGCTTTATAACGAAATGATAAAAATGAGAAAGCATGGGGCTACATATTCAGAAATTATGGAAACTTTAAGCGTATCGAAATGGCAATGCTTGCATTATTTGAGAGACATAAAAATAGATAAGCATTTTGTTCAAAAAGAATGGGAAAAGGCAGAGCAAGAAGGTAGTCAGATTCTTGCTAATTCAGGATATTCACATATTGTAAATTTAAATAATATAAGTCCTTCTCCTTACTGGGATTATTATGCAGAAAAAGAAAATGAAAAATGGTTGATAGATGTAACCATAAATAAAAGAAAAAATATAGTGGCTAAAATATTGCATTGTGTTAATGGATATAGACATGCGATATTGTTGAAAGAAAAAAATAATTGGAAATTTATTGAGCTTAATTTCAGAGAACAAAATTTATAATGAGATAAGGATTTTAATTTAAAGGAGAAATAATGTCATTCAAAATAATCGGTGCTAGAGACGGCTGGCTGATTATAACTGACAAGAAAAGGGAAATATGCTTTTTTGCAGAAGAGTCTGGCACTCATAATGGATTGAGAAAAGCTCTGCACTATATAAACTATCGGATCAACAATAGCATACAACAGTTTGATAGACTACAATCATTATATTTGCAATAAATAAAGGAGAGAGCATGAATAAGCAAGATCGAACTTGGTTTATTATAAGTATCATGGTTTTGGTTGTAATTGTGATAAGGATCACACTTGGCTTATTGCGAGTGTTTTAATCCTTGCCGGAATAGTTGTGATGGTGATTTTAATAAATAAATAAGGAGGGAATTATGCCTAAAACAACACCTAAAACAACAATGATAAAAATTGGTTCGGTCTGGAAGGGCCAGACAAAGGAAGGGATTGCATTTTATAGCGGACCGATTAGTGTTCCCTTTCCCATTCTATTAGACAAAAATCATCGGATTTTAGTCTTCAAGAATAAAAGCGAGAAC
>Ga0114918_10000611_pt1 | contig 31002 bp, 56 predicted proteins | sample LantaG_FD_87015 | JGI IMG/M metagenome (GOLD analysis project Ga0114918, IMG submission 87015) | Deep subsurface microbial communities from Baltic Sea to uncover new lineages of life (NeLLi) - Landsort_02402 metaG | ecosystem: Environmental > Aquatic > Marine > Oceanic > Sediment | place...
AAAGTTCCCACCGTATTGAACAAAGATGGAAAAATCTATCGTGTTCGTCCTGTTGGTAAATTTCCCAACGAAACCTATGATATCTGCCCCGTAACTGGTGCAGTTCTGTTTGATGGTTATTCTGAGGAATTGGGAGTTACTTGGGAAGTTCCAATCGAAGCCAGACAGTTTGTTTGGCTGATGAATGACCAAGGAATTCGTATCGATGCTTTCGTTGCAAACAATATCCAGACTCTTTACAAAGATAAAGGTTTGGATGGATTGAAACTTCAATATTCTAAAATCGCAGCTTTGTTTGATGATCTTTTAGATGTTGGCGAACTTCCTACTTTGAAGACAAATCTTAGCACGAAGGAATCGAAGCGTCTTGATCCATTTAGGGGCAATAGACGTATCTAATTGAATTAAATTTTGGGGGAGGAAATCCTCCCCCATTTGCTTTGATAAGGAGATTAATTATGGATAAAACAAAATTACGTGAAATTAGTGTTATGACTTTAACAAATGGTTCCTATTCAGCTAAGTTAATGAAAGCCGATAGATTGAAAGGCGAAGGAATTCATGGTCTTCCACATGGTACTCCAATTATGGCTATTCCAATTCATTGTTTGCCGGGTGTTCCAGATGGATGGGTAAAAGATCCAGGAAGTTATGTTATTGAAGTTGATGCTGAGCATGGTCTGTGGTTTGATTGGACAGATAATGATGAAGATAATGTCGCTATTGTACCAACTGTTAAAGGTATGAATCCTATAACAGGTATGAAAACTGAAGATGTCGGTATGCATCAATATAGAGAGCAATGTCCAAAACATCACATTCCATTCGCTTATAATTATTATTGTGAAAAATGTGAGTATTGTTGGCCACCTCAGAATTATATTAGTGATCCAAATATTTTATGGTGGGATGGATTTAGACAACCTGATGGGACAGTAAGACAATTCTTTTTTACTGAAGAGGATGAAAGAGATGTCGCTGATGCTATTATTGGTAAAAAGAATACAATTCCAGCTTTCGGATTTGCATTTTATAGATGTAAAAATGAGAGAAGACCTATAATAGATAATAGAAGCATTTCTATACTCAATAAGTCAAATGATAATTTTAAAGGTGTTATTAATTCAGATTGTTCTTGGACTACTTATTCTATAAGTTCTAGTGGTTCTAGTAGTAATTCTTCCAGTAATTCTAGCTCCTCTTCGTCAATATCATCGTCAATATCAACAAAAGGTGTTGATGCATTAGCTTCTGTCTATAATGTTACAAGTGATGTGGGGCATAATAAAGTAAGATCTTTAAAAAGAAGTAGTTCTAAGAAAAGATATGGATCAAAAACTCTGTATGGATCAAAAACTTTTTCTCCCATAGCTTCTAATAATAAAAAATTTAAAGAAGAAACGGCGCAAGAGCGTTTTAATAAAGATGTTAGTGTTGGCGCTGGAGCGAAAATTAGACAATCTTTGGATATTGATGCAACTCCTCTTGATGAATGGGGAGAAAATCCTGAAGCTGTGATAACTTTGTATTTTGTATTTTCAGAACAGCTTGAGCAAATTATAGAAAAAGGCGGAATAAAGAAATTAGAAAATAAGCCAGAGGGCTACCTGGAAAATGTTCCAGTTGGATAAGGAGATTGCAAATGAATTTAATTACAGTTAAGAAAGACAAGTTAGTTGAAATTCTGAAAAAGAATAGGGAAACTCATGTGAAGATTTTCCTGGAAGTTTATGAGGAATATAGAAAAGAGCTTATTGATTGGTTAGAAGAGGCTCTTGAGTTGGCGAAAGTTAGGGGTAGGATAGGCACTCCTGGAAATTATCCTTCGGAACCAAGATGTTATGTTAAGAGCTATGATCTTGCCATTGCCATGTTGGAGATGTCTGTTGATGAGACTATTAGTCTTTCAGAGCAGGATTTCAGAAGGTATGTGCAAGATGAATGGGAATGGAAGGATGATTTTTATCTATCCAATTCCAGTTATTCTTCAAGCAGTTCGTCTTCTTCATGTTCTGAATCTTCTTGTTCGTGGATAAATGAAACTGGAGATGATATTGATAGAGTATTTGCATCTAGTAAATAAAGGAGAAAAAAATGGATACGTTAAGAACAGAAATTATTATGGTATTGGATCGTTCCGGTTCAATGGGCGTTTGTGCAGATGATGTAGTTGGAGGATTTGATAATTACATTAAAGAACAGAGAGAGGGTGATGGAGAAGCTTTTGTTACCTTAGCTCAGTTTGATGATAGATACGAAATTGTTTATGAAAGTATGCATGTTAATGAGATAGGTAAGTTGAAGTTTGCTCCTAGAGGGAGCACAGCGTTACTAGACGCTATTGGAAGAACAATTATTGCAACAAAAAGTAGAATTCAAACTCAGCGTCCAGGCCCTGATGTTATTATGTTTGTTATTATTACTGACGGACAAGAAAATGCAAGCAAAGAATTTCAGAAGTCTCAAATTCAAGCTATGACAAAAGAGTGTGAAGAAAAACTTGGATGGAAATTTATTTATCTTGGTGCAAATCAAGACGCATTTTCTGAAGCTGGTTCAATGGGAATTGGTACAAGAGGAACGATGACATATAATTCTAATATCGGTACGAAAAGTATGTTTGAATCTCTTTCAAAAGGAACATCATCATATAGAGCTAGAGCTTCTGAAGCATATACTAAAGGTGGAAATTCTCTTAATGTTGATGATCTTAAAGGAGTAGCAGAAGAAGACTTTTTCTCTGACAAAGATCGTGAAGAACAGAAAAAATTTAATGTTGATTCTGGAGTTAAATGGTAATTTTTAAAAGATGAAGGAGATTTTTAAGAACTGAATGTATAATAGATATGTAGGCACACTTCAGAGTAGAGATACTTCTGAACAAACTTGGAGAAGAGGTTCGATTCCTCAATCCCTCACCGGCTGATAAAGGGAAGAGCAGCCAGACTTCGGTCTGAACAAAGACTTCCCATATGAGGGAATGGTGTAATGGTAGCACACGAGTTAAAAAAGCTCTCTATTCAATTTTAGGTGTCTGTGTTTGTTTTTTTGATGATACTCTTGTTGGAAGGGTTACTTCATGAAAAGAAAATGCGGTAGTTCTAGGTAGGTCCACTAAAGGAGGGGACTGTTTAAACTAGAACAAAAATTAGATATTATTTTTAGACAATTAAACTCTCCCATAGTTTTGGTATCATTTTTGAGATGGCAGGAATTCCGGATTTCCTGCCATTTCTTTTGTTGCTCTTGAAGGAATTTTTAGTATAAGGTTGAATGGAATAAATAATTAATGGAGTAAATAATCATGAATATATTAGAATTTCAAAATTCAGCCTTGCAGGGAACTTTAGGTGGAGTTTCTTCATTTGATCCAGCACCCTACATTGCAGAAGCATTAGTTTATGCAGAAGTTGTTGGTGATGCATATATAAACAAAGCTACAGATACCGCTATACCCATTGATCCATTTAGTTACGGTGGAATATCTATTGATGGTGGAATGTTGGTCATTGATGGAGTGTCGTATAATCAAATTACTCATATTTCATTGAATGAAAAAGAAAATATAACCTGGGCTACATGGTTGAAATTTTATGACGGGTCCACTGGAGTCTATAAATTGACTGATAACGCATCATTTGGATTTTCATTACTAGGTGGTGGCTCAACTATTGTTACATCAAAGTTCTATACTCCAGGTTATTCAAATTGGGGTTTGTATGAAAATGTAGGAAGTCTGATCCCAAGAGATGAGTGGTTTTTCTTTGTTGGAACATTTTCTCCTAGTTCAGAAACGGTTGCCGTGGGTAATGTTTATATTAATGGAGAATTAATTGCTACAGAAGAAGGTCCGGCCAATTCATTACCCATGGGTCCAGAAGGTATTATGTCTTTAGTTCACAGTTCCCTGGATGGTATAACTGGACAAATTGATTCTTATCATCTTTCTATTTATGAAAGGACACTGACTGTTCCAGAAATGATTGCACTTGGAAACGGGACTGCTCCTGCTGGAGCGCCTGTATTAGTTTAATATAATGCAATTTATCTTGATAACTATTCTGACATTCCTAATGATTGGAAAGGATTATGATGAAAATTTGAAAAAGGAATTTTTAGTGTAAGGTTGAATTATATGATAGTAATTAACATTATAACAATAGGAATTAAATTATGATTATTAGAGCACTTCATACAAATGGTTATTTAGATGTTAGTAGTGTACCTGCTGATAATGTTAGTAGGTATATTTCAATGGTTCTTAGTCCAGGTGAGTCAAGAACAGTAGATGATTCTTATGCTTCTTTATCTGGAATTACAAATGCTGTTTCAAGAGGACTTCTTGAAATAGTATCGTATGAAAATACAATTCCAATTTTAGTAACTTCTCTTCCAAGTTCTCCTACAAATTATATTAGTTATTATCTATTACAAACTGATGCTACATCAAAAGCACCTCCAGGTACTTATATATATAATGGAACAGGATGGACATGTTCAACTGGTTCTATCTACAATCTTGGTAATCTTGGGGCTACTCCAACTTTAAATCTTATTTCAGGAGTTGTTTATAATTGGACAGTTAATGTGGAGATTACTTCAGCTACAATTACTTTATCTACGACTGGAATAGTTGCATTTGTTAATAATAATCCGTCAGGCAATGCATGGATTGAAGATAATACATCGGCCACCGGAAGAATTATTAAAGATGTCGAAGGGTCTGCTTTTACAAATTTAGCAGAAACAGCAGGATGTATTGGTACATTTAAAGACGATGGAACTAATCTCTGGATTATTGCTGCTAAAGATGCATAAAAAATAAAGGATAATAAAAATGGAAATACATAAATACGAAAATGGAAAAAAGGTTAAAAGTCATATAATTGGGATAGGTACTTGCCCAAAAGAATTAAGAGGAATTGGTAATCATCCTTCAGAATTTTTACTTAATTCTTTAGGATGGTATCTTGTTGAAGAAAAACCTGACACTCCAGGAATTAATTATATTTGGTCATCGAATAATCCTGCTTATACATTGGAAAAAAATAAAAGTATTCCACAAGGAAAATGGATTAAAAATAAAACAGAAATAGAGATTCTACAAAATGATAAAGAAAAAATGGATGCTTTTATTAATTTCATAAATTATTTATCTGAAATAGCCAATAAATATGATTTAATTTTTTCAGAATTTTCTTTTCAAGAAATTATGTCAGTTATAGAAGAAGCGAAATTGGATGATATTGTAGCTTTAAAAATTGGACAGCAATTAAGAACTTATTGGGATATTATAGTATATCAATATGATTCAATGCAACAGGCATATAATGGATTATTTGTTGCACTCTCAATATTAAATTAAAATATTTTGAAATGAATATATTAGAATTTCAAAATTCAGCTTTGCAGGGTGTTGTAAGTAGAGCGACTAGTGATCCTTTTATAACTACTTGGCTCACCACTAATCCAGATGAAACTTTAACTCTTCCTTTGAGATCCGGTTTTAACTATAACATGTTGGTGGACTGGGGGGATTCATCCAGTAGCACAATCACCGCATGGGATCAAGCTGAAAAGATTCATACATTTGCTACACCAGGTACACAGACAATTACAATAACAGGACTTTGTGAAGCATGGTATTTCAACAGGGGTGGGGACAGAAGAAAAATTAGGACAGTTGAGAATTGGGGAGATGTTGGCTTTACTGGAGAAGGATTGGTTGCTGCATTCTATGGTTGTTCATCTGCAACTTCATTTGGTAGTATTATGCCAGCATACGCGGTTACTTCTCTTTCACAAACTTGGGAACAGTGTGCAAGCTGTACGACATTCCCGAACATATCTTCTCTTACTTTAGTAGATTGTCTTTATTCAACATGGAAATCGCGTGGAGCCTGTGCAACATTCCCGGATATATCTGCATTGACTTTGGTAACTACGGTTGATTATGCATGGTATTTTTCTACTGCCACGTCTTTTCCTGACGTATCTGTATTGCCATTATTATCTTCAATTCAATTTGCTTGGGATGGTTGCGCGTCTATGACTACTGTAACAGTACTTCCTTCTGAATCAACTGCTCTTACTAAGACTTGGGGCGCTTTTAATGATATTGGATCTGGAATGGGAGGAACCGTATCTGAACTATGGAACACTGAGAAATTCCCAAATATAAGTACCTACATTCACACGTTCACAGGATGTACTGGACTTGATAACTATGCGGATATTCCTGATGGTTGGAAGGGATTATGATGACTATTCTACAAGGGAATTGGTTTAATTTTTTGAATTTAGTTTAAAAATTTTCAAGCACTCCTGAAATTTTTAGTTAAACAAAGGAGATTATAATTAAAAATGTATTTAAAGTTATATTTGTTATTTTAATGGTTATGATATGAAGTTTTTAGTGATGTAGTCCGGCCTAGAGAAACATTTAATTTTGTCGGGACATGGAAGAAGAATACTTTGGGAACAGAAATTCTCATTTACGTATATGACGATCTGAGTGGAGATGTACTTAATACTAAGATCCACACAAGTTGTTCACAGCCTATTGGACCAGGTCTTATATCTGGTGATTTTGAGGTTATTGAAGGTTATAGTTGTAATGGAGGTTTGCTTCCTCCTATCGACTAAACATTTAATACTTTTAGTAGTTTACAAATTTCCAGACACCCCAGAAAAATTTTAGTTGCATGAAGGACAAAACATAGAATTGATTGTATAATTTGAATAAGACGCTCTTCAGTAAAGAGATACTTCGGTTATATAATAGGTTCGATTCCTATCACTCTCAATGAGAGTTGATTAATTCTCTTTATGATAATTGGCGCTTGTCGAGTTAAAAAGGAAATGGTTAAAATGAGTTATAAACGAAAACCAAATTAAAAGGCAAGTCATGCCATCTTGGCTATGGCTGTTGCCTAAAGGCATATGCGCCTGTGGCCGAGAGGATAGGCACCAGCCTTTTAAGCTGGGGAGCATGTCTCCTACTAGGGTTCGAATCCCTATGGGCGTACCATTTAATTATAAATATAAGGGGAGTATAAAATGAAGATAACTAAAAAAGCTGGCAAAAGAGTTGTTAAAATATCTCGTAAAGAATGGAAAGCAATTGGAAAAAAAAGCCGGTTGGTCAGCTTTTGATGAAAATGAAAAGACAAAAACTAAGGTTTCTAAAAGTCTTTACGAAGATTTTAAATGTTACAATTGTGGTAAGCTGATTGGAGATAAAGGTGGGCCTGCGCTAGATCAATCTATTTTATGCGACGAATGTTATGAAAAAAAATATGGAAAACCTCGTAAGAAAAAATGAAAATAGATAAAAGGAATTTTCTGCGATAGATAGTATAATAGACAAAGAGTTAGAAACTCAAATTTAGGATTTTAGAAATGAACAACAGACTCAATAACTTACAGAACTTATATCTGAGCCAAAGACAGTATTGTTTTTTGCGCCTTAGATATTTCCCTGTGGGTGTTGAGTGATGTAGCCCGATAAAATAGATCAAATACTCAACCCCTTGGGAGTCTCAAAAGGAAACTCAAGGGTTTTTTTATGATTGAAAAATATGCTAAGATGACTGAGAGGCCAAAAGTCGCGGTCTGCAAAACCGATGGGAATTATATTCCACGTGGGTTCGAACCCCACTCTTAGCTCCAATATAAAGTGACATTCATGATAAACTAGGTTAGTTTATTATGCAAATAGGTTTACATGGTGATGTATTTATGCATTGTGAACGAAGAGAAAAATAAAGACTTAAAGAATTAGAAAGGTTTGAAAGGGCTGGAGTCTACACTCCGGAATTAATCAAAGAAGCATCTTGTTGAGATGAAAAAGTTAAAACCTGTTATTTTTAAGTTGTTGAAAGATCCTGAAAATTCGAAGAGATTTTATGAGATTGAGATAGAAAAATGAATGATCCTCTTAAAAGAAAATTAAATGGACATTGGGAGAATTAAAATGAATAAAAAGTTAACAAAAGAATTGGATGATAAATTATTTGAAATAGAACAGGATATAATGGATCTTGAAGAAGATATTATGTGTGGACCACAATTAAAAAAAGAATTTTTATCAAAAGAGTTAAGAAAAATAGCGGATAAATTAAAAAATATTCAAAATGGATAAATTAATATATAGGACTGTGGTGTAAGTTATTTGGCATATGGTTTTGAATATGGTAGGTGAGCAAGTCTGGTGATTGCGCTTGTTTGATTAAAATTTATTAATGGCGCTGTAGCTCAAGTGTCGGTAGAGCACCTCGTTGAAGCCGAGGGATTTGAACAGGTTCGACCCCTGTCAGCGCCACCAGAATTTCTTTGATAATTAAATAGAAATTGGAGAGCGGCGAAGGTCTGGTGAGTGTCGCGGTCGGCTGTAACCCGATTACATTAGAACCGTTGGGGGTTCGAATCCCTCCTCTCCAAGACTGGAATTCAATCCCCCTCCACGTGGGTCTGGTTGGAAATGAGCATAGCTCAGCTAAGAGATTGAAGTTCGTCTATTATTTGTGTAATAATTGATAGGAATTTTTTAGAACTATTAGGTTTGAAATATTTTTGAGAAGATACATCAATAATGCAAAGAGAAATGTTTTTCTTGATACATTCTTGGTATTTGTTAATATCGTTTTTTTGTATTTTTGAGAATTTTTTAACACCATGTATTGGTTCATAGTGGTAAATGCCATTAAGTTCAAATGCAAAAGAAAAGGAGGGAATATAAATATCTAATTCAGAGGAGATTGCTTCTTTATCATTATATTCAATATCTAGATCAGGATATAGCATGTCGAGTTGTTGCTCTATCCATACCTCAAGTTTAGAACGGCGAGTGCCAGTTGTCTTATGTAAATTATTATAAGTAGCGGCACAAGAGCGAGAACAGAAGAAGTTTTTGGTTTTCGATTTTTCTATTGTGCTCTTTTTTACTTTTGTTTGTTGTCCACATTGAGAACAATCTCGATATATGGGTGGATGTATTGTTTTACCTTGGCATTTATGAGAACAAAAATCTAAAGTGTTTTTAAGGCTTTGTCCTTTCATTACACTCTGTATGGTTCTTTTTTGCCGAAAGAATGTTTCATTACATCCTTTGCATTTTAATGATAATTTTGTTGTGCTTTTAGCATTTTTGAAATTTGTTTGGGTAAATAGAGGTTGCATTTGAATTTCTTCTTTTCTTATCTATTTTAGATATTGGAGGAAAATCCTTTTTCGAATCCCTCCTCTCCAACCAAAATATATGCACCCGTGTCCTAGAGGATGGGAAACGCTCTTCTAAAGCGTCTTACGTAGGTTCGAATCCTACCGGGTGTACCAAAATTGTATAATGATAGAAAAAGGAAAGAGCATGAGAAAAAAAGGATTAAAAAAATATCTTATAGATTGTGGATGGAATAAGGACATGGCTGAAGAAGTATGTCGTTATTATAATTCTTATGGATTATCTTATGCATTGATGATTGCAAAAACTAATTTTTTAGATGAGGATCATATGGATGAGTTAAAAGAAAATATTATGATGTGGATATATGGAAAAAAAGAGTTCAATTTGAATAAAAAAAATGACCAAATAGATTTATCTTCTATGTTAGAAATTGAATGGCAAATTTAATAGGAGAATATGATGAGAATGTGGATGGTAGATCCAAAAATTATGTGTAGAAAACATTTATTAGGAGAACACAACGAATTACATAAGCATTTGCATAATTGGAGAAAAAAATATAAAATCGACGGAAGAATATCTGGTAATGCCATAGAACCATTATCATATAAGAAAAGACATGAAGAACTTGTCTTAGAAATGAAGAGAAGAAAATATAATCATCAAAGTCCAATAGAACAGCCTGATTTTTCTTATTTATCATTTGATCAACAATCGGTAATGGTTAATAAAGAGAATTCGTTGCAAATGTTGAAAGAAAGATGTTCTGAATGTAGGGATATGATAATGAAATGAGATGAAATGATTTAGTTAAAGCAAAAATAGAGTATTTGAATTTGATGACTGATGGCATGAGTTTAAAAAAAGATCTTGAAAAATAATATTCTTATAGTAAAATTATTCGAAAGGATGAATGATAGATGACGAATAATGAATATAGAACTTATAAAGTTTCAGCAAAAGTTGAAATTGGAAGAGAAGAACTTATTAATGCTTTGGATGATTATGTTCATAACGCCCCGGTTGGGGAATTGGTTTATGTAGATGTAGAAACTTTGAAAATGTTTGCTAAAGTTATTGAAATACGTTTGGAAGATAAAATTATTTATGGAGAATGTAATCATGAAAAATCATATAATAGTTGCTAATAGTGGCTCTTATTATCATGAGGGATTTTGGACTGGTAGAGAAAAGAAATTTTCTTATGATATTAGAAAAGCTATTTTAATGGAACATGAAGAAGCTAAAAAAGAATTAAAATATATTAAAGATAATATTTCATGTTCTAGTAGTACTTCTTTAATTATTATTAGTGTTTAAATATGGCCCTGTACGCAAATTGGCAAAGCGGCTGGACTTAAAATTCAGTGATTTTATGGGTTCGACTCCCATTGGGGCTACCAAAATTAGGAAATGATTAGTTAAAAATGCCCAGGTGATGGAATTGGCGAGACATGCTAGACTTAGAATCTAGTGCCGTAAGGCGTGAGAGTTCGAATCTCTCTCTGGGTACCAATTTAAAATGTTATGCCCTTGAAGCTCAATTGGATGAGCATCCGGCTACGATGAAACATGGTCGCATAACTAAAAAATAGAGTATTAGGTTACTTCTCGTGGTGAAATTGGATATCATCTAAGACTACGAATCTTAGGTTTCCCGTTCGATCCGGGGCGAGAAGACCAATAAAGGAAATAACTTAAAAAAGTTCGAACCTAGATCTAGGGCATCTAACTAGAAAGGTTCGAATATGAATAAATATAATTGGATAGAAATACAGAAATATTATGATGAAGGCTACTCTCAAAGAAAAGTTACTGAAAAATTTGGTTGTAATTCAAATACAATTATGAAAGCTATAAAAAGAGGGGATTTTTGTAGTAGAACTTTAAGTGAAGCTACAAAACTATATAGAAAAAATAACCAAAAAAAATTAACAAATGATCAAAAAAAGAAAATTTCTGAATCAATGAAAAAAGCTCATGCTGAAGGAAGGCACCCTGGATGGAATTCTGTAAATTTAGATAAAGATAGAAGGAGTTATCCAGAAAAATTCTTTATTAATGCTATAAAAAAAACTTCTTTACAGGATAATTATATAATTATTGAAAAATTTTCATTTGGAAAATATGTATTTGATTTTGCCCTTATAGATTTAAAAATAGATATAGAAATCGATGGTCACCATCATTATTATGACGAATATACAGTTAAAAAAGATATTGAAAGAGATGAAAATTCAATTAATAAAGGATGGAAAGTTTACAGAATAGCTTGGAAAAATTTATATCATAATACAAATGAAGTTATGAAATCTTTAATAGAATATATTAAATCGGAAGATCAGGAGACAATAGTTAAATGGGAAGTTAAGGATATTATTCTAAAAAAGAAACCTAAAAGTAGCAATATTGGTAATATTGGTTATAAGCCAAGGCCAAATAGAAGGAAAGTTGTTAGACCTAGTTATAAAGTTCTGATTAAAGAAATAGAAGAATCAAATTATTGCAAAGTTGGAATAAAATACGGAGTCTCTGATAACGCAATTAGAAAATGGGTTAAATGGTATGAGCAGGAGAAGCAATAAGTATGTATCATAAGAACAAAAAATTAAGTAATAGAGAAATAATATTTACTGATGAAGCTAAAAAACTAATTGAAAGTGATGGAAATAATTTATCACTTCGGGTGGTAAGAGATCATATTGGAAGACTAGATTTTTCATGGAGGCAATCTAATTATGAAGAAGATTGCAAATTTATACCGTCAGAAGAAGGACATATAATTTTGAAAATTATTGATGATGGAGTTCTTGTTGACATTGAAAGGAATTAACGTGGGTTCAAATCCTACTAGGGGTACCAGAAATGTATAATATCTTAAGAGTCCTTATGATGAATTATTAAAAAAGGGTATAAAAATGAGAATTGTACAACCTGAACAAGTAGAGAAATTGACAGACATTTATGAGGAAGGTCTTTTAGATTGTGTTGGGGCTTTGGACGATGTTTTATCAGATTATGTGAAAGATCGTTTTCCAGATGATGCTGACGGAGTTTATGATTTTGATGATGTCTCTGATTGTGAGGAATTTCTTTGTGAAAAATATGGGGATTTTTATGCATCGTCTGATCCTATTAATTGGGAAGGATATGCAGATGTGTTTAATTTCAATCAAATAGGAAACGATGGTTTTTGGGCGCATTGGGATGATCTTGTAATAGCAGGATCGGTAGAATGATATATGGTCAGGTAGCCCAACTGGCAGAGGCTCTGTCCTCAGAAGGCAGATGTTAAGGGTTCGAGTCCCTTCCTGGCTACCAAAAGGAATAATGCAATGAAAATTCGACCACATAATACAGAAGAAGTAATCATTAAGTCAACTCATGTTGATAAAGGAATAAAGAATTTGGTTATGTGGTTAAATGGCTTTTCTAGCGTTGAGACAATTTTTAGTTGTCAGGGATTTAGTAAAGAAGAGCAAAATATTATTAATGCTTCTAGAGACTCAGATGGTCTTAAAGAATTACATTCTAGCTATCCTTATGTTCTCTTCACATGTGGGGACAAAAAACAGCTTATTATTATTTTAGATTGTGTGCAGAAATTTATAAAGACATCGTTCGCAGGAGATGAAAAAGGATTTGTTAAATTCGATATTTCTTATAATATTTTTGATGAGAGAATAGAATATAATTTAATTATGGAGAATACTGAGTATCCAGATTCTATTGTGAAATATTATAATTCTGTTTATAAATGGCAACTTGAATCGAAAATGAAACAAATACCATAAGGACAAAATTGGCAGAGGCGCTGTCCTCAGAAGGCAGTTGTTAAGGGTTCGAGTCCCTTCCTGGCTACCAATTCGGCCATTATGGCGCAATATATGGCCGGATAATAAATATGCTCTCGTAGTCTAATGAATAGGCACCTCCCTTCGAAGGAGATTTATGCAGGTTTGAGTCCTGTCGAGAGTACCAAATTCAAAAGGAGAATACGATGAGAAGTTATGATGAAATGAAGAAAGAAGATTTTAACGTTGACGGAATTCCTCATGGATTGATACAGTGGAAAGGAACTGATGTTTGTATGGATGTTTTCTGTGAATGTGGACATCATGGACATTTTGATGGAGGTTTCTTTTATTTTTTTGAATGTAGTCAATGTGGAAAAAGATATAAAGTAGGGCAGCATATTAAACTTATCCCTTTGACAAAAGAGGAAACAGATGAGGTTAAAAATTTTCCTTCATTACATGTGGATCTTAAAAAGAAGTGGTAATTTAAATATTGTTAAAGGAAAATGACATGTATAGGTTTATTAGTGTTTCGGATGAAAAAGTTATTAATTTTGATGCCGTTGAATAGAGAAATAGCAAAATTTTAGAAGGATAACAAAGATTATGCGTTTGACAAGAAAAGATATACCATTTCTTAAAAAAGAAATAATTAAAGATTGTTTTATAGTTATGTTTGGATCTGTTCCATTGTGGTTATGGTTATTTTTTACTGATGATAGAATAGGTTTATTTGCAGGTTTTTTTATAAGCATGATTGGATTTCTTCTTTTAATTTATCCTTTTTTAGTTATAGTTCAATTTATTGTAACTTTTAATATTATTAAAGATATAAAAAATAAAGGTTATGTAGATTTAGGAGAATTTAATGGTCTTAATGATGATTGGTAATATTATCCTATGGTGTAATTGGTAGCACAGGAGGCTCTGGACCTCCGGGACAAGGTTCAAGTCCTTGTAGGATAGCCAAATTAAAAAGGAAATGACATAAAATGACAGAAAAACAATTTGAGAAATGGAAAATTAAAGCATCAACTATATATAGCAGTAAAGATGTGGATGATGTTGGTAATTCTTTTGAGAAGAAATTATTTTTCAGAGAGGGAAAATTAGTATTGACTTGGGAAGCCCATGGAGTGATTACAATTTTTGATAATGTAACTATGAGCAAACCAGTATTGGTTTTTGATGAGTTTAATAGAGAAATAGCAAAATTTTAGAATGAACATACTGGCCCATGGTGTAATTGGTAGCACATTTGGTTTTGATCCAAATAGTTTCCAGGTTCGAATCCTGGTGGGCCAGCCATACAGAAAATAGAGGAAAATAAAATGGAAATGATTGTGTTAGGAAAAGAATATTCTAACAGTTTATGTTGCAAATGTGACCATATAGTAAGAGCATATGATGGCCACTATATCCCAGAAAAATATGCGAAAAAATTCAATGTATCTTCAGGTGATTTTATATGTACAAATTGTATTATAGAAATAGTTGAAAAAGAGAATTTTATTCTAAAAATTATTGAAGATAAAGAAGATAGTAGAATATTTTCTGAAGAACAAAGAAAAGCTATAGAATATCTCATTGATAAAGAGGCATCAAGAGGATTTCTTCTTGATTGTATTCGTGATGCAAAATATTGGCCAGATGAATATAAAATTTTTAGAGATATGGATGATAATACTTTTCTTAATGGCATAACACAAATGGTTGACGATAGAATATTAACTGAAGGTATTGCTGAACATGAAATTCATTCTCATATATTGATAATTACTAGACATAAGCCAAATACTTCTAAAGAAATAAAAGTAGAAAATGTTCTAGCTAAAATAGATCCTGACAAATATAATAGAGTTAGACGTGATAAGGCAGCGATAGAAGAGGCTAAGCGTTTAATTCAGGCTCAAAAAGATTCTGAATTTCAAGAACGAGTAGCGAAAAGAAAAGAATGGCTTGAAGAAAATTCGGAGAAAATAAAATGATGGTTCAATGTTTAATGGAGAAGAAAACCAATAGTGGCACATTATCCCAACTTTCTTGGATTCCTGAAAAATTTGCAATTGATAAAAAAGTAGTTAAGATAAAAGAAGGAAAAGAATGGAATGATGGTTGGATTATAAAAAAAGTTTGTCATAGAATGGAAGACGAAGAACAAGCGAAATTAGAAAGAGTATGGAAAAAGCATAGAGAAGTAACGGACATATAGAATTATTTTTATATAAAAATTAGAACATGGCCCTGTACGCAAATTTGGCAAAAGCGGTCAGTTTCAAAAACTGATGATTTTGAGAGTTCGAATCTCTCCGGGGCTACCAAAATTGTATAATAATTAAAAATTTAGGTAGGGAAAGTAAACGGAGAATGGGCACAAGTATGTAAGTTGTTATATATATTTGAGATACCTCACCGGCCTAAATTTTTACATCGTTTTTACAATTCTTCTAAGTTGTATAATAAAGAAAAGTAAAATATACATAAGGAGAAATAGATGAAATTTATTAATATTGGAAAAAATCAACATTTTAATTTTGATGCTGTAGATTATTTTGATATATTGTCTACGTATGGTATCGAACCAAATGATTGTGATCTTATTTGTTCGTTCCCGTCACGATCTGCTATAACTAGAAAACAATATATGATTATTAAAAATATATGTAGCGATGAAATTTTTGAGTTTGAAGATTTGAGTTATCGTGTTGATTGTTTTGGTTTTCCTAAACTTTCTTCTAGTACAATTGCTGTAAACATTAATAAAATAATCAATTTTTTAATTTCTAGTAATGGAAAGCCTGGTTCTAGGAAGCAAATATTATATATAGAAATGAATAATGGAAGACATTTTATTACACATCTAGAATTATATGAAACATTAAAGAAAATGATATTAGAAAGGCAGGTTTAAGTGAGAGTTTTATCTATATGTGAAGAATGTAATAATTATGCAACGATAGATATATTAAATAAGCCATGGATGAGATGCAGAATTAATCAAGAGGGATTAAGAAAAGAAAAAGAATATTGTGAAACAGCAGTTCCTAGTAGTTGTTCTAATTTAAAAAAACATAATAAATCTGTTGGCACCACGGAAAAATTAATAAAGACATAGCGTTATAAAAATAGAGGTTTATCAAAATGAGTGTTAAAAGAAAACATTTTGTTGAAGTTGCTTATTTATGTCAAATTTATGACTATGCTGGAGCTTATTGGGACGGCAATGAGCTTACTTTTTATTCCTGGAGAAGATATGATGGCCCTACATCTGATTGCCCTACATCTGATGATTGGTTGGAGCCATGTGCTTCTACTGGTTTAAAAGAAAGTCATCAAAAATATCAATGGTTAGGATTAGAAAGATGGTTGTACGAAAATAAAATTGAGAATTTTAGTTATGGATACTCATTGAATTTTTAAAATGGGAGTTGATTATGAGATATGAGAAATGTCCTAAGTGTGGTTCCGAAGTTAAATCTTCAACTACTTATTCAATGCCTTCTTATAATAATGAATGGTGTGAAAAATGCGGTTGGTCTGTAAGTTATTCAGGCCACGAACAAATTCAAGTTCTTAGTTTAGAAGAAGGAATGATGAGGAGGCCACAGTTATATATCTCTGCATATAAGGAAATGAAATTAATGCTTCAAACTATTCTTGATGAGTCTTTGCGCTGTGAGGATGCTAAAGATTTTGTCAAGTGGGTTCAAAAAAATTTAAATGGGAATCCGTTATTGATTGAATATTAAGAAAGAAAGAAATAAACCATGGATGATGATAAAAAAGCTATATTAAGTATTGATGATTTGCCAGGATTTTTCATTGGAAGAGTCAGGCTAAATGACGATAACAATGTTGAAATTGTCTTATCAAAAAGACAATGTTTCAATTTAATTTGTCTATTAGTTGACGATTTATATATTTGCAATAAAAATACAACTAATTCTAAAGAAATACTTCAATCTATTTTAAGGGATCATACAGGTGTCAATTTTGATATACCTTCTGCTTATGATAAACAGATAGAAAAGAGAAAAGATAAGGAAAAGAAAAAAGACAATGCTTGGACCAGACTTTTGAGCCGTATAATTAAATATTTTGATTTGTATTCTGAAAAAAGATAAATGTCTGAAAGGTAAATAAAGTGAGTGATATATATGAATTTACAAATAAAATAATTAATGGTGATTGTTTAGAGATTATGCCTAAAATTCCTGATCATTCTATTGATATGATTTTATGTGATTTGCCGTATGGAATAACAAATAGAAATGATTGGGATTTTATTATCCCTATAAAAGAATTATGGAATGAATATGCTAGGTTAATAAAAGAAAATGGTGTTATTGTTTTAACATCATGGGGTAATTTTTCAGCAAAATTAATAGTATCATCAGAAGTTAAATATCAATATTCGATGGTTTGGTGCAAACCTAATTGTACGAATCAATTAAATGCAAAGAAACAACCACTAAGAAAACATGAAGACATTCTTGTTTTTTATAATAAACAACCTGTCTATAATCCTCAGGGATTAGTTAAGAAAAATTCAATGACGAGACAGGGCAAGACTTCTACAACAAATTATGGTTTACATAATAGAGACACTTATTTTCAAGAATGGACAAATTATCCAAATACACTTATTTATACAAAAGGTATAACGACAAGAAGTCATCCGACAGAAAAACCATTAGATTTATTTGAATATCTTATTAATACTTATACTAATAAGGATTTTGTTGTTATGGATAATTGTGCTGGTAGTTTCACAACTGCTGTAGCATGTGAATTTTTAAATAGAAAATGGATTTGTATTGAAAAAGAAGAAAAATATTGTAAAATAGGTGAAAAAAGATTAAAAGAAGTTGCGAATAATATGTTTTTAATTTGAAAAAATTTTATATTTCACCCATTGTTCCTTTAAGAAAAGATTCTTCGTCGGGATTATTTATTTTTGATAATATATCTAATGCTCTATCTTCATTTTTTCCAATTCTAAAACCCATTAAAAATAAATTTTTAATAAAATTATTATTATTTATTTCCATATTTGAATCGCCTTCTATTATTTTTACTTTATCGGATAAAGATTTTAATAATGAAACAGAATTTCCTTGTGGTCTAGGGAATTTAATTCTTAATTCTAGAGTATATTTAGATTCAGGTTTAGTTAAATAGTATCCTCTGTTAAGGTAATCTGTTGCATCTTCACCTGTAATATTTTTGTATAATTCTTCAAACCATTTTCTTTGATCTGATGGAATGTCTGCTGTTATCGATCCAAAAGATGCTAAATATCCTAATGCCCATGAAAATTCATCGCCATCAAAATTAATTCTTTCCATTCTATTTCTTCTATCTTCTTGTCTTTGTACAAATTTATAATGAGTTGATTTGAGACTTACGTCCCAAGTTTTTGTTTGTCCATTGAAAAGTCCACTATTATAAGTGACAGTCATGGTTTTTCCGTCATCGCTTATACTGTCAACTGTATATTCTCCAGACGGGTCAACATATTGTTGTCCTTGGATAAATGTTACTCCGTTATTGTTTACACTTTGAAGTTGACTTATTTTTAGCCAATTTGATTTTTTGCCAATTTCTTTCCATTCTCGTTTGGTTATGCTTATTTTTTTAATTTTGTTTTTTGCTATAATTACTTTCATTTAAAAATTCCTTTTTGTTAATAGTCTTAAAATTCGTTAATAATTTGAGAATTCCTTTTTGTTATTAATTTAAAATTCGTTAATAATTTGAGAATTCCTTTTTGTTATTAATTTAAAATTCGTTAATAATTTCATGTATAATGTAAACCTATGAAATAAGTATATGGACTGTGTTCGCCTTCACTCCTGAAAGTATTTTATTATTATGATGAGTTGAGAATTTATAAAATAGGAAAATGAATCATGATGTATGAAATTTCGATTACAGTAGACACTAATGATGCTGATTACAATACATTGAATTCTGAGATCAGTGAGGAAGATCTTAACAAACTTCGCCCTCTTATTGATGCGGTTAAGAATTTTGAACCGTATACCGTAGAAGTAAATAGGTTCTCTTGGACTTTTGCTGGTAATTTTCCATGGGGAGAATATTGTCATGATCTTGGACAGAAAAGTGCCATAGAATATTATTCAGATTTTGATGAAGAACTTATTGAGTGGCTTGCTGATCTTTGTCCAGAAAGTGAATGGGGTTTTCATACTATAAAGAGTATTACTGTTTGTCCAGTAACAGAGAAAGAAATTCTATTATGAGTACTTGGGACGATTACAGGCTGACTTGTTTTCATGTGATACAAGAAGGTCTTGATTCTTATGAATGTTATAGAATATGGAAATATAAAAAAGAAAGGATAGAAACATGAAAACTGTAAAACCTGATCAAGTACAGAAACTAATAGAAACCTATGAAGAGGGCTTGCTCGATTCCGTGGGAGCTTTGGATGAAGTTTTAGTTGATTATGTTGAAGAACGAATGGCTGGAGGCATTGGTTTAGATCCTAATTGTCGTCTGATTCCCGGAGATGCAGAGTCTGACCTTTTAGATCTCAATGATGCAGGCGATTGCGAATGTTATATCATGAGAACCTATGGAGATTTTTATGCGGCTGATGATCCTATTCAATGGGATAAATATGCAGATATCTTCAACTTCAACCAAACTGCAAATGATGGGTTCTGGGCGCATTGGAATTCATTATTCGAATGTACAACATGTGGAGAGTCATCCGACGAACCGATGGTCCTTTATGAATGTGCAAACCCAAATTGCATCGAATCAATGTGCGAAAATTGTCTCACTGTTCGAGTGTTTGAAGAGCATCCGTTGGTGTCTGTTATGAACCATGGGCTAGTACCGAATAGAAGTGAGACCGAAGAGATACTGCGCCCAGCATGTTTGAAGTGCTATCCCGATGCAAGAAAAGCAACCGAAGACGATTTTGATGAGCTTTTTTAGGAGCAGTTAGTACTCCATAAGGTAGAAGAAATTTAGCAGAAGCAATGGTTCAAACTATGTGAAATAATTTGTGACTGTCAGTGGCAGAGTGGATAAATGCAATCGGTGGAACCGATGACCTAAAGTGAGGTTCAATTCCCACAATGCAGAATATTTGTTTTGCAGAGCAAGGCATGCACCCGTAATAAGGGTTGGGTCCGGGGGTTCGAATCCCTCCTGACGGTTGCTTAAAAAAGATGGTTGTAAATAAGGAGGTGAAAAATGCCTTGTCATGATCAATGGCTTGAAGAAGATGATAGACGTAGAGATCTTAAGGAGTTGAATAATAGAATAGATGAACTTTCTCAGAATCTCTGTTATCTTTGTGGACAAGTTGAATATATTGGAGAGTTTGAAGATCTTACTTGTAATAACGATAGATTGAGGAAATGGTGGAAAGACCATCAGAATTCGGACACTCGTCGTGTTAAAAAAGAGATGCGTCAAATAGAAGAGAGAACTCCCAAGAAACTTGCTAATTATTTTATCAAAAAAGCTAAAGAGGTTCATCCTGTAAGTAAATTTCATATAGAATGGTTTTTTGATCTGGCTAAAGAAGAAGTAGCTAGAAGACAGAGAGAACATGAAAAAAGAGATAAAAAAGAAACTTTGCGACAGCAGGTACTGAGTCGCTTGAGCGACGAAGAAAAAGAAATATTAGGAGTCAAATGATGAATAAGAAATTATGTATTGGTATGTTTGGAACATGTGGAAAATCAACTTGGCGTAAAAACCTATTTATTCCATATTATGAAAATATTATGGGCCTTGAAGATGGGGTGGATTATTTTAATCCACAAGTGGATGATTGGAAGCCAGAATTAGCACAAATAGAAGCTGAGCATCTTGCCGAAGATTGTATTATTCTTTTTCCAATTACATCTGAGACTTATGGTCTTGGGAGTCTTATGGAAACAGGTTTTAGTTTACTTAATGCTATTAAGCTTGATGACCGTAGGGATTTTATTGTTATGGTCGATCAGAAACTTGATGATGAATTAATGGAAAATAAAGAACTTGCCGAGGAATCTTTAAAAGGTCGCGTCCTGGTTTTACAACATTTGAAAAAGTTAAATTTCTCAAATGTTTATATTGTGAATTCGTTAAAAGATATGCTTGAAATAAGTTCGATTCTTTATACTAATGCTGAATGTGTTAATGATATTAATAGAAAACTTAATGCTAGTAAAGATTGAAAATTGTCATGAATATTAAACAAGAAGAATATAAAGGAGATTTTAAATATTGTTTAGAAAATTCTAGATATTTAACTTCTTGGATTTGTAATAATCTTAATGATTCAAAAAAATTTCCTGGAATTTATTGTCAAGATCAATTTGATCAAAATCCATTTATTGGAAATGGTGATGAAAAAATTCGTTTTGCTGATGTTATGGTTCTTGATTTTAATTCTGATGGTGGAGTATTTTTTATTGAAGCAAAGGATTTCGGATCTCTTATTTTTTATGATTGCACTGGTTTGCCGAAAAAATATGTTGATGAAAAATTAATTAAACTTGGAATGAGACACACATATGTTATTTTTCGAGAGAATAAAGAAACTTTGTCAAAAAGATTAGAACATGGAAAAAAACTTTTTTTTGTTGATAAAAAACAAAACGGAAAATATCATCCTATTCCTTATGGCGAACGTTTGGATATTTTAATGCGCAATAGAAATTATGAAGCAGAGTCTAAAGTCTTATCTAAACTTTCATCTTATTATGATCAACCACAATATATTTGGAATTTGTCAGCATGTAAAGAAGCATCATTAGTGTTTTTGAGAGATTTTGGAAATACTGGAGAAAGGACCAATTAAATAAATGACAAGAGAAGAACAAATAGAAATAATCGAAAAATGTCTTGAAACACCAGAGGGACGACGATTGCTTATGGACGCGTGTTTTAAACCAATTAGAGAAGCAAAGACCGAAAAAGAAAAGATAGTACTTATTAATGAACTGTCAGGTGCTATTAGAAAAACAATGCTTAATCTGGCGGGGGTGACAGAATCACAACCGGCCAGTGATTTCTGCTCTGAATGTGGAAACCCTGAAAATGGAGATAGAATTTTCAAAGATGGACTTTGCCCACGATGCTATAAAAGGAAATATAAAAATAATGAAACCACCTAAATCATATCCAAACCGGAAACTCAAAAATAGAAGGAAAAAGAAATGGGTAGAACAAAAACAATGAAAAAGATAAATAGAAAATTTGTTGTTGATATTGAGAGATTTATGCCAGCAAGTTGGTCTGTAAAAGAAATGTTTGAAGATAAATATGAGTGGGACTTCGGAAATGATGGCCTAATGATACTATTATCACGGATTGCGGCTTGTGATGATTTGGATTTTCAAACAGCAGAAGATGCTGAATTTGAAGAGGAATGGGAATATGGAGAAGAGGAAGAGTATATAAAAAAACCTGCAAAGAAAATAAAGGTAAAGGCCGTTTTATCATTGTTAATTGAGGAGATGGATGAGTAAAAATGAATATTTATGTTATAGGACCAAGAGATGAAAAACCATTAAATGGTGAAGTAATTAATACAACTTCTAGATCTAGAACTTGGTCCAGGAGTTTGTCTCCATTCTTTTTAGGACCATGTAAATTATATGACTCAAATGTTGGAAAGAATGTGGAAAATAGTTACCAGTATTGCAAAGTGTATAAATGTCATTTAAATGATTATGGGGAGCCTAATGCTTCGTATTTTGAGTGGAGGGATAAAGGATGGGCCGATCATAGAGCTAATAGATATCCCATGGGAAAGGGATCTAAACCTGAATATTCATATTGGCTCGGATGTAAATTATCTTATATTGAAGCTAGAAAAGAAATATATATTCCTATTTATTACGAGGCCGTGAGACACACTCCAGCCTTTACTACTTTGCAGATGGAATACTTATGTGGGGATAAAGATATATATTTATGGGATTTTGATGGTTATAATCATAAAGAATTAGGTATGACTTATGATGAAGTTGTAAATTGTGAAACAAAGAAAATGGGACACGCGTTCGTATTAGCGATGATTTTGGAAGGAAAAATTGAAAAGTATGTATAGTTTTATTAATAGATTAGATAAAAGCAATTCTAATTTAATTTGTTCTGGAAAAGATTATGAAGAAGTTTTCAGAAAAGGATTGAAACATATGCATCCATATATGCATTATGTAATCAAGGAAGGCATAGGGAAAGCCTCTACTGTTTTGTGGGAATGTAATATAACTCAAGAACATCGTAAGCGTTTATCATAAAACAACGATAAATAATAAAGAAAATAAGGAGTTTAATTATGTCAATAGATGTTTCAGTATCAAAGGGGCCACAACTTCATAGAGAGTACGAATATGAACTCCCTGAATTGGATTGGTGGGCAGATGATTATCAAGGTGACAATATTCATTGGGTATTGTTTAGGTCAGATATAATATCAACATATCCTGCTATTATTTTTTCTGATTATGAAAAACTAAGAGAGTTTGTTGCCAAAGGTGAAGGTTATGGTAGAGTTGAGCCATATAAAAATGGTATTAATCAATTAGATGATGAATATAAAAGTCATAGTCATTTTGGTTATGATCCTAATTCAGAATCTTTTTCAATAACTTATGGAGAATGTGAAAAATGTAGTGAGGAGATTGAACGTCTTTTTGATGAAGAGGATAAAGAGATTAATTCAGAGGTTCTAAAGAGAGAAGAAAAAACTTTTGACGGACATCATTGTATTATGGAGATATATAGATGTCCTTTATGTGGGAAAGAACATGCTGAAATTGGTGTAGAAGAGTACGGTATTCTTTCTTTTGGTAAAGAGTATGACGAAGAAGAATTTGTTATAGATGAACTTTTTAAGATTTTTTCAAAAAAATTTATTGATATTGAGGAGTGAAGATATATGAATGGTAAAGGAGATAAATATCGTCCTACCAATAAATTAAGATTTGATTCTAATTATGATAGAATAAATTGGAGTCATTGGTTTGTTTATTTAGTTGAATGTTCTGATGGTACATTTTATTGTGGTTCAACAAATAATTTAGAAAAAAGAATAAGAACGCATAATGAAGGTAGGGGAGCTAAATACACCACAAGTAGGAAGCCTGTTAAGTTAGTATATAGTGAGGAATGTAGTAATAAGTCAGAGGCTCTTAAAAGAGAGTATCAAATAAAAAAGATGAAAAGAAATTTAAAATTATGTATGATCAATGGATACAATGCGAAGGTAAACTCAGGTACGATAAAGGTAACAGAGTAGTTGTCAATGTTGATCCTGAGTTGACTCGTTTGTATAGATCTTTCATACCTAAATGTGTAAAATTTAATATTCCTAAGTATTATCCTCATATTACAGTTGTAAGAGGGAAATATGAAACTCCTATCAATAGAAGAATGTGGGAGAAAAGAAAGGAACAAACTGTTCTTTTTGAATATTCTCCTTACATTAATTTTGGGAATGTTTATATTTGGCTTTCAGTTAGGTCTGAAGAAATAAAAGAAATTAGATGTGAGCTTGGGCTTGATGACTGTTTTGATAAGTTTCAAGGGTATCATATTACTATAGCTAATACAAAAGGAAAATAAAATGGGAAAAAATATACCGGAAGAATTGGTTGAAAAAGTTAGGAATTGGTTGGGCGAAGATGGCATAAATTTTTTTAAAAACTGTCTCGAAAAGGAAGGAAAAATAGCACCAGTTCTTGTAATAGGTGGTATGCCACATCCAGTCCATTTTCGTGAAGGAATGAAAGTCAGAAACTTTATGCGTTTTTCAGGATTGTGCAATAATTGGACGGATCATGATTTTGATAACAATTGGATTACTGTGGTAGAAAAAACTTTAAACTTACCATAAAAAGGAGATTTTTAAGTGAAACTTTACAATGTCGAGATTTCATGGGAAATTCCGGTCCTTGCAGAAAACGAGCAAGAAGCAATTAAAGATGCTATATATAATATTCATGATTATAAAGAAGAACCAACTTTAGATTTTGTTAAAGAAATAAAAGAAAGATCAGATTTACCTTATGGATGTGAAAATAAATGCCCTTATGGTTTAACCGATGATGAAGAATTGGAAGGTACATGTGGAGAAATTATTAGTCGTAGAGAAAAAGCAAAAGCTGAAGAAGATAGAAAAAGAAAATTATGGGAAGAACAGGATAAAAAACAATTGAAGTTTGATTTTATGATGGGAGTGACTGTTTAAATATATAGTTAATGTGACTCACCACTGGAAAAGAATAAATTGTTTTTAGGAAAAGTCTGCAATTGAAGGAGAATGATTATGCTTTCACGTTGTTCGTTTGGTATTCATAATTATCTCATTGATGATGAGGTCGTTGTGGCATCAGAGTCATGGTGTCGTCTTGATCCTTATTCAAGAATTAAAATTAAGGGCTCTGAGTATGAAAGATTTAAAAAAGTTAGAATAGAAATATGTTCTCGTTGTAAAAAAGAAAGAGTATTTGTTTTTTATTCCGATTGTCCAATTAAAACAAATTCTATTACTGTTGAATTTGCAAGAAGAGAAATTGACAAAGTAAGAGGAAAAAAAGATGAAAATTAGACATGGATTTATAAGTAATAGCTCTTCAACTTCTTTTACTTTTATTTTTAAAGGTAATGGTGTAGAAGATCTCTGTGCTATTCTTCCAAGTTATGCAAGTAATTTCAGGCTTAGGTATGAGATATGGAGCATGATGGACAATGATGAAAAAGAAATTTATAGATGTGATGTTAATGACATTATTAATTCTCTTAAATCAGTAGTTAAAGATCGGCCAAAAGAGGAAGATTACTACACTGTCTATGCTCGTCACATTGACGAAGTTCTTGAATCAATTAAGGAAGAAATTGAACAAGCTAAAGAGAGACAGATAGAATTTTTCCTCAGGGAAGATAGGCCAGAATATTTAGAGCGTCAATATTGTCATCATCTTGATGAGTTAATTGATGAAGAGATGAATATTGAAGATGCTAAAAACAGGGGTCTTGATTGTGTAATTCAGATTGGTTTTGGAGATAACCATGGAGATATTCAAGGTGGAAGAATAGGTATTGCCATGGATTATGAAGGAAGATATATTAGAATTAATCAGGATGATTTAGTTGTTATTACTGAACAGGATAGATAAAGGAGAAACAAAATGAGTGGAATTAATTTGGTGCAAGAAGAACAGGAACAGGAATTTTCGATTGTTGAGATTAAACAATACATTGATGAAAATAGTGGAATGAGTGTTGTTGAGCATATTCCAGTACAAGATGGAAAACAATCTAATGGTTTTACATTAGTTGAGGATAGGCCAATTAAACGTTTTGGAAAAGCTTTTATTCCAACACAGATGGGTAATATGCCTTTTCAGTTTAATTTTCCTGAAGATATGAGTGTATTGGAATGTTTTGAAAAATTTACTGATTATGCTGAACAGGCATTGGAAAATTTACAAAAAGAATCGCAGAATCAAATTATTGTTCCACAAGGAATTGATGCTGATAGTTTGAGAACTAAATAATTGGATTTGAAAAAATGAAAATGTACCCAACTATTCCAAAGAAACAAATTGATTTGCCTATTTATGCATTTGACAAGATCGATGGATCAAATATTCGCTCTGAATGGAGTTCTAAAAAGAAATTTTGGAAGTTTGGTACTAGAACGAGACTTGTAGCCGAAGATGAAAAACCTTTTGGTGAAGCAATAGGTTTAGTAAAAGAAAAATATGAAAAAGAACTTTCTGATATTTTTAAGAAATTGAGGTATCAGAAAGTTATTTGTTTTTTTGAGTTCGGTGGACCAAATTCAGAGTTTGGAATTCATCAAGATGAAAAACATGATGTAATACTTTTCGATGTTAACCCTTATAAGAAGGGATTAACGCCTCCAAGGGATTTTTTAAAGAATTATGGAGAGCTTCATGTGCCAAATATGGTGTACTATGGTAATCCTACTGATAAGTTCTCTGAGATGGTTGGGAAAGGGCAATTAGAAGGCGTCACGTTTGAAGGTGTAGTTTGTAAAGGTGTCAGAAGCGGTCAAGTTGTTATGTTTAAAATTAAAAGTGATGCTTGGCTAAATAGATTAAGAAAGTATTGCAAAGGTGACGATGAGTTATTTAGGAGAATGGAATGAGTAATATTAGATTTAATCAAATTGCTGATTTTATAAGGAACGAAAAAATTGTTATGGTTTTATATGAAGGCATAGGCAAAAAAGAATTATGGAAGGCTAAATTTGTTATATCAGACACTCCGGATCAATGGGAAAATTATATGGAATGGAGTGTTGAGAACGGCATAAGAGCAGATTGGGATTTTGATTATTGCCCAACTAACGAAGAATATATGAATTTACCTTCATTTGATGTGGACTTGGTTAATGAAATTAGTGGGGAAAGGTTGAATGGAATGCCAATAACGGTATATGCTAATTCTGATGACTTTTTCTGGGTAGATGATGAAGATGGAAATTGGAGTGTAGATGATAGAGAAGTTCTTTATGACAATATTTTGTCAGGTCAATTAGATCCTTTGTACGAAACAAAAGCTCCAGAAAAATATTGGGATTTTCATCATAAAGATTGTGGGACAGCATATAGAGGATGTCATCCTACGAAATGTCCAAAGAATCAATATGAGAAAACTGGTATTTGGAAATTATTATGGGACTAAAAACAGCCAGAGGTTAAAACGTCAACATACCAGTATGAGTCTGTCGAGGATTAGGCCATATTCGTAAAGTCACAGGCCGGCATTAAAGTGACGGGCCATTCCGGGACAAGGAATAGTACAAATTAGTGGGCGTGACCAGTCGGGAGAGTAGCGGCAAAGATGAACAGTGGCAGAGTAGACGGCGTATTTACGCAATAAGGAGAAGTTGGTATCGAATCGCCTGAGTCGGCGGAAGCTTCGAGGGTTCAAGTCCCTCCTGTTCATCTTTTTTTATTTAGATCGCGCCCTTCATTAAAAAATACTGTATAATGAGAGAGAAAGGGTGAAACAGAATTTAAATAAAAAGGAAAAAGGAGATAATATATGAAAAAAGACACTAGATTTCAAAGAAAATATACAAGCAATGATAAAGTGAATTATCTTGGAAAGACTTGGACCATTTGTAAAGACACTTACCAAGATGAAAATAATCATGTATACTATAAAGTAAGCAGGGGTGCATGGAAGCGTCATGTAAGAGGCGATAAGTTGGTGACGGTGTAAGCAGAACTTAACTATAATGGTTTTTAACGATTCCATTGGTTCTGTTTCACCCCTTTTAACAATAACTATAGGAGATAATTATGAAGTTTATGGGACAGGAAATTAGTATTGTACAAATATGTTTTGCAGCATTGTTGGTAATAGCTATTTTGATATCTACATCAGGGTTGTTAATGATTCGTTCTTCTTCAAAATCTCTTCAATCTGAAATTTCTTCTTACAACACTAAAATGGAAGGCACAGTTTTAACTTTGAAAGATGAAACATTTGAAGAAATTTCACGTTCTAAAAAAGAAACAGAAGAATTGGTTGATATCAGTGGAAGATGTATTCTTGAAATTCAAGATGATATTAGGGATTTAAGAAAAGAAACAGAAAAAATTTGTATGAGATTGGATGTTAATGGACTAAAAGAAGTTAAAAAACCAATAAAAAAGGAAGAAACACCTAAAGAGACTAAGACTGATTCCAAATCAGATGATGAAAAGATTAAAGTTGCTGAACCAACACCACAGGAAAAAAGGCCGTTGTGGAAGAAAATTATTCAATTTTGGAAGTGGTTCTAAAATAAAGGAGAAGAAATATGGAAAAAATGATTTTAGAAGTGTATGCCGGTGAAGGCGGCACTGATAGCAAGTTGTTTGCTAAAGACATGGTTAAAATGTATACATCGTACTGCGCCAGAAAAGGATGGTCCGTGGAGTATCTTTGACGCATCTGATTCTTCTCATATATTATTAATAGAAGGAAATTCTGTTAAAAAACATCTTTCTCTTGAGTCTGGAATTCATAAAGTTCAACGAATACCTCCGACTGAAAGCAAAGGTAGAAGACACACTTCTACAATAGCCGTTGCTCTTGTTCCTTATGTTACTGAAAGAGAAGTTAAAATTCCAAAAAATGAATTTGAAATAAATGTATCTATTGGTAGTGGCCCTGGTGGTCAGCATAGAAATAAAACAGAATCTGCGGTTAAAGTGACACATAAGCCAACAAAAATAACTGCTTATTCTTGTGCTGATAGAAGTCAACATAAAAATAAAGAATATGCAATGAATGTTGTTCTTTCACGAATTCAGGAAAAAATGGGAGGACAACAAGCATCATTAATTAATGATAAAAGAAAACAAGACATAGGAAATAAAGGTAGAGGTGGTAGAGTAAGAGTTTATGATTTTCTTCGTGGCTTTATAAACGATGAAAGAATTAAAGGAAATTTTCCAATAAAAAAAGTTATGAAAGGTGAATTAGATCTTATCTATAAAAAATCTAAATAATATGTTACAAAATATTTATAAAATAATTTCTCCAATATTTGGGTGTTGTAGTAGATTTTCTATTATGGGGTCCAGTAGATGTTCTATCGGTCCCCGTTTTAATAATTTTTAACACTTTAATATTTATGGAGAAATATATGAAAACAGATATAAACAAAAAGCTTTTTTTAGTAAATCGTAATACAGGCGAAAATATACAATGGGATTCACATTTTGGTGAAGAATTGCCTCATCATTCTTTTTTTAGAAACGGAAACTTTATTAAAAATGGTCAGGTAGTTGAATTGGTTTTAATAGAAGAAATTGAGACAGAATATTTTGGTATAATGTATAGGAAGGATAAAATGACTGTTCTCCAGAGAGGACAATTAGAATCCTATGGAATAAAAACTTTAGATTAATTTTAAGGAGAAATTATGCTGTCAATCCCCACTATAACTGTGCAAGCTAAAACATTGGCTGAAGCATGGGAAAAATCTATGATAGAACTATATGAAAATGGAGTTGAAATTAAAACACAATATGATAAACCAGGAGATCCGCCATCAAAAGATTCTACTGCTATTATTACTATTGACGATCCTATTGGAGACCCTATGATTCATAGGGATTTTCCTGGTGGTTTTGAAGATTTACAGGAATATGTTATGGAAGTTAGAGATGGTATTAAAGATCATCTTATTAGAGATCCAAATGATCCTGAAGATACTAGATGGCAATACACATATTCACAAAGATTATTTAAATATTCTTTTGAAAATATGACTGTACGCATTCCATGTTATGTTTGTGATAAAGGGTATGTTAAAGAATATTTGGGATGCGGAGATTGGACTCATAAGAAATGTGATCATTGTGGATCTAAGGGATATTATGAAGATAAATTCTTTAAGCCAGAAACATTTGATCAAATAGATGTTATATGTCAAAAACTTGCTGAATGTCCTTATACTAGGAGGGCACAAGCTATCACATGGAAAGTTTGGGAAGATAATGAAATTGAAGATGCTGCTTGTCTTCAATCAATTTGGTGTAGATGCCTAGTTGATGAAAATGATGTGTGGTGGCTTAATATGAATGTTAGAATGCGTTCAAATGATGCGTACAAGGCAGCATTTATGAATATGTTTGCTTTTATTCAATTACAAAAACATATCGCTGATAGAGTTTCGAAATTGGCTGGTAAAACAGTAAAACTTGGCCGTTATGTGCATATGGCTGATAGTTATCATTTATATGGCTCATATTTTGGGGAGTTCGAAGGCCGTTTTTTGAAGAATTATAAAGAAAGAGAATTTAAAGATAGAGTTTTCAATTATGCTGATGTAAAACCAATTATGGATGAATCTATTCCTGCTATATTAAAGAAAATTGAAGGATGGGATGTTTAAAATAGAACGAAAAATATTTGGAGATAATTATGTCTGATATTACTAACGGTACGATTTTATTAGATTTTTGGGCACCATGGTGTGGTCCATGTAAAATTCTTAAACCATTGGTGGAA
>Ga0114918_10000612_pt1 | contig 30924 bp, 33 predicted proteins | sample LantaG_FD_87015 | JGI IMG/M metagenome (GOLD analysis project Ga0114918, IMG submission 87015) | Deep subsurface microbial communities from Baltic Sea to uncover new lineages of life (NeLLi) - Landsort_02402 metaG | ecosystem: Environmental > Aquatic > Marine > Oceanic > Sediment | place...
AAACAAAACCCAACCCCCAAAAAAAAAAAAAAAGGAATGAAAAAGGACACCAACGCGGAAGGAAAAGACAATAATTAAAAAAAAAAAAAGAAAAAAGGAAAAAAAAAAAAAAAAAAAAAAAAAAAAAAAAAAAAAAGGGAAAACTCAACGCCCGACATTCTCCTTTCCCCCGTCTCCACGGACCTGTCATCTCCTGCTCCGCCGCCGGTCCCACGGGGAGCTGAACGGCATCATTACCATTCGGCACGTCCGAGGCGGAAGCGGAAGCCACGAGCAGCAGCGCGAACGCGACGAGGAGGAGCAACACGAGCGAGCGAGCGAGCGGCCTCATCGTGAAAACTTGCCCGAGCGCCTCTCTTTTCTTCCTTTTTTTGGCGGCCTCTTTCTCTCGCTCTCTCTATCTATCTATCTCGAGCGCGTTGCGCGGTGCGAGGGGAGAGATGTGTTCGCAAGTCACTCAGCCGCTGAGGGTGAATCGAGAAGGAGAAGAGGGCGGAGAAGATAGGTGAACGGGAGCTCTCGCGCCTGATCGAGTTGAGGTCGAGAGCCAGAGAGAGAGAGAGACTGAAGGGAAAGGGGCGAGCGAAGAGGAAAAAATACCTTTGAATTGCACTTCCTCTTTTTTCTTTCAAACTCTCCCCCTTCTTCTTTATCGTTTCCCCCCTATCCTGCTTTCACACCTCTCCGCCATGCGCATTCTCGCCCCCAGCCACGGCTTGAAGGCGATCTTGCCCGTCACATCGCAATCGACCTCGCAGAGGCGCGCAGTCGCCCCCAAGGCGTCCGCGAAGAAAGCCAATGCAACGACGACGGCCGCCGCCGACGACGACAAAGATGGAAATGTCGCCTCCAACGCAATGTCTTTAACGCAGCGTCACGCCCTCGCCGCTGCAACGCTCGCGGCCTCGGTCATCATGGTGGGTAGAAGCGTTCGAAAACGAAGCTCATGTGCTCGTTGATTGCGTTTCGGTAGTGATTCCGGTGGTAAATTCGGGGCGCGGAATGGGGGGGGGGGGCGCCGTCGCTCGTCGCTCGTCACTTTATCGCCTTTTTTTTCTTTCTTTCTTTTTTTCGAATTCTCCAACTCAGCCTCTTTTTCTTCTTCCTTCTTCCTTTCTTTCAACCTCTTCTTCTTCTTCTTCTTCTTCTTCTTCTTCTTCTTCCCAACAACAACCAGACCGCCACCCCCGCCGCCTTCGCCGCCACCTCCTCCTCCTCCACCTACGCCTCCGAGCTCTCGGCCCTGGCGAACGGCGGGAAGGGCCTCCCGGAGCTCACGGCCTCCCCGGCCGACAACTTTGCGATCCTGCAGCGGTCGAGGGGCAACGGGGCTGTCCGCTCGGGCCCCGCGACCTCTGACGAGCTCGAGGTGCTCCGCGCCCGCGTGCAGGCCCTGCAGCAGCAGCAGAAGAGCGGCGGGAAGGTCGGCGGCGTCTCTGCTGTTTCCGCTGCTCCGTCGCTCACCTCTGCCGTCGACGTTGTCGCTCCTTCTTCTGCTCCGGCGCAGCAGCAGGGAGTAGTCGAAGAAGAGATCGCTTCCACCGCCTTCTCCGCCGCCAACGCGGTAGGGATCGTCGCCGCCGGCGGGCTCGCCGGGGCGTGGCGCCTGGCTTCTACGAAAGCCGCGGCCGTCGAGGAGGCCGCCTCCGAGGCCGAGACAGCTGCCAAGGTCGCCCTCTCCAAACTCAAGACCGAGGTCTCGTCGGCGCAGGCCGCCGCAGAAGCAGAGAAAGAAATGCGCGCCGCCGCCAAGGCCAGGGCCGACGACGCCGCCAACGAGGCCGCGCGCGCCCTGAAGCTGCAGGAAGCGGCCACCGTCGCCGCCGGGGCCGAGGCTGCGGCCGCCGCCAAGGCCCTGGAGGCAGAGAGGGGGCGCGCGAGGGCGGCCCGCGCGTCGGCGGCCGCGGCCCTCGACGCGCGCGACGCCGAGAGGGCCGCCAAGTTCGCCGCCGACGCCGAGGCCCGCGAGCTCCGCTCCCAGCTCGACGAGGTTGTCGTCAGCCTGGCGATGGAGCGCTCTTCCTCTGCGGTGGTGGGCGAGAGGGCCGCGGCCCTGGAAGGGAAGTTGGGAGAGGCGAGGCTCGGCGCCGCGGCTCTCGCTTCAGACGTCCGGTCGCTGCAAGAGGAGGTCGTCTCGGCCAAGGACGCCGCCGCGCTGGCCGAGGCGACCAAGCTCGAGGCGTCCCAGGTCGCCCAGCGCAAGCTCAACGAGGCTACCTGGGCCGCGGAAAACGCCTCGGCGAAGGCCGCGGAGGAAGGGGCCGCCAGGAAGATGGCAGAGGCCGGCGTGGCGGCTCTGGCGTCGGACGTCTCTTCGCTCAGGAGCGAGCTGGTCTCCGCCAAGGACGCCGCCTCCCTGGCCGAGGCAGCCGCCTCCGAGGCCGCGAAGGCCGCGCAGCGCAAGGTCAACGAGGCGACCTGGGCCGCCGAGACCGCCTCGGCGAAGGCATCGGAGGAGTCCGGGCTCAGGAAGGAGGCCGAGGCCGCGGTGGCGGCGCTGGCTTCGGACGTCGCTTGGCTGAAAAAGGACCTCGTCGCCGCGCGAGACGCCGCCTCCGCCGCCAAGGCCGCCGCCTCCGAGGCCGAGAAGACGGCCCTGCGGAGGGTCAACGAGGCCGCCTGGGCTGCCGAGGCGGCTGAGGCGAAAGCCGGCGAGGAAGGAGCCGCTCGCAGGGAGGCCGAGGCCGCTGCGGCGGCGGCCGACGCCGCCGCCGCCGCCGCGCGCAGGGAGGCGGAGCTCGCCGCCGCCGCCGCCGAAAAGGCCCAGGCGGAGGCCGTCGCCGTCGAGAAGCGCGCCCTGGCCGCCGCCTCCGCCGCCGCCGTCTCTGAGGCCGAGCTGAAGAAGGAGCGGCGCGAGAGCCTGACTCTCAGGGAAGCGATGGCTGTGATGAAGACCAAGGCGGCCGAAGAAGCCGCGCTGGCCGCCGCCGCCGCAGCCGAGGCCGACGCCGAGTCCGCCAGGCAGGAGACGCTCCTGCGGGCCGCCACGGCCGAGCTGAGCGAGGCTCGCACGGCCAGGGAGTCTCTCGAGCGCGAGCTCTCGGAGAGCCAGACCGCGCAGCAGGAAGCCCTGAAGGAGATCGAGCGGCTGACGCAGCAGCTCAAGGAGGCGCGCGCCGCGGCGGAGGAGGCGACGTCTCGCGTTGCCGCCGCAGAGGAGGCCGCAGAGAGGGCCGCCGAGGCCGCCGCGGCCGACCGCGCCGCCCGCCTGGAGGCCGAGAGGGACGCCGCCGAGGCCGTGCGCAGGGCCGACCAGGACCGGGCCGCGCTCGTGATGGCCCGCACCGAGCTCGAGGCGGAAAAGGCGCAGGCTGCCGAGCTGCGCGACGCCGTTTCGGCTCTGAGAGAGGCCTACGGCGAGGCCTCTGACGCGCTGGAGACCGGGCAGGGCGTGGCCGTGCTGGCGCAGAGGGCAGCCGACGCCGCTGCCCGGCGGGCTGCCGAGGCCGAGGCGACTGCGAACGCCAACAGGGCAGCTCTCTCGGCCGCGGACCAGCGCGCGTTCGACGCCGAGAGGCAGGCCGACGAGGCGAGGAGCACCGCGACCGCGGCAGTAGAGCGGGCCGCCGACGCGGCGCGCGCGCTCGAGACCCTGAGGCTCAGCCTGAGCGAGGCCGGCGCCGAGATGGACTCTGCGAGGCGCGCCGCCGAGGCCGCCGCCGCCGACCTTGCCGCCGAGAGGGAGTCGAGGAGCGATGCCGAGAGGGAGGCGCTGCGGCTGCGCGAGGAATTGAGCAAGGCGAGGCAGCTTGTGGAGGCGGAGGAACGAGCCGCGGCCGGGGCGAGCTCGATCCTGTCGTCGGGTTCGGCGGCAGAGCAGAGGAAAGCTCGGGCTCCGAGGAAAAAGACCGCCGCTGCGGCGGCAAAGATGACTGTTGCCGACGGTGCGCCCGCTGCTCCTGGGAGGAAGGCTGCTGCTGCTGCAAAGGAGGGGGGAGAGGAGAAGCCCAAGGGCAGGCCTCGCAAGGCCGCGGCGGCAAAGGACGAATAGAGGGGGAGAGAAAAGAAAAAAAACCGCGAACAACAACAACAACAACGACGAAAAACACAAACACGAAAAACACTTGGATCCGACTTTTACCACCCCCGTCACACACACAATTTCAGATAGAAAGAGAGAGAGAGATGGACGTGCCGCGATTGGGAGCGCGAGACCAGTTTTTTTTTTGTTTCTTCAAAAACTTTTGAGCAGAATTTTTCTTTTTTCGAGAGAGGGGGGAGTTTTGATCAGATTTCTCCCCCCCCCCTTCATTTAAATCAATTTTGGGCGAGACAGAGAGACAGAGAGAGAGACCAGAGAGAACGTGCAATCAGAAAGTGGTCTTTTCGATTCCGAAAGAGAAAGAGAGAGAAGATAGGGGGGTCGAGAGAAGGAAGAAAGAAGAAAAAGAAGAGGTCGACTCGGCGCGAGCATCGACGACCACGACGACCACTTTTTTTTTGAAAGAAAGATAAAACTATCTCCGCATCCGTCCCTTTTTGCGCGAGCCAACTTCTGTCAATTATGCTGGCGCGCTCGCTTGCGGCGCCTGTCGCATCCGCCGCGTCATCCTCCGCGGTTGGGACATCGCCTCGGTGCTCCGCAGCCCTTGCTTCGACTCGCCAACACCCGCGACGAGGACGAATCAGTCGATCGACGACGACGATGACGACCAAAACGAAAACGCCAACAACGACGGCGGCGACAAGAAAACCTATTCTCCTCGTCCGCGCCTCGACCTCGGACGACGTGGACGCCCTGCCCATCGAGGGCATCCCGCCACGCCGAGGCGGCGAGTGCGACGATGACCTGTGCACCGTCTCTCCTGCCGTGGAAGCCACCGTCCGCTCCCTGGGGCGCGACGTCGCTCGCTGCGCGGGCCAGGCGAGCTTCTTCGCCTCCAAGGACAACGAAAACGGCGAAAACAGTAAAAACAAAAGGCCGCGCTCGACCTGGAACAGGATCCGGTTCTCTCCCGGGGTGCGCTACACCGACGGTTTCCGCACCTTTGTGGGGGTAGAGGGGTACGAGAAGCTCACCTGGATCAGGGAACTGCTCGACAGGCCAGATGTGGTAAGTTGCTTATTTCCTTTTTTTTTTTGGAAGTCGGGTTTTTTTTCCCTTCGTTTTCTCTCTTCTCGCTCTCTCTCATCTTCTTCCACCTTCCACAACCCCCTTCTACTCTCCCTTAGACCGTCACTCGCATCAGCATGCCCGACATGTCCTCCGCCATCATCGAGTGGGAGCTCAGGGGCAAGCTCCGCTCCCCTCCGGGAGGCAAACTCAACGCAAAGATGACGTCGACGTTTGAGCTCGACCAGATCACTGGCAGGGTCAAGGCGCACTCCGAGGTCTGGGACCTGGGGGACAACAGCGCCACGTCGCTCACGGCCAAGATCTCTGCCAACGCCGCTCGCAGGGCTTGGGCCACTGCCAGGGCGGCCGAGGACGCCGCGGACAAGTCGACAAAACTCCTCGACTCGCTGTCGTCGTTCGACTCCGACGACGAGGGCGCATACTTCGAGCCCGACCCCACGGATCCGACAAAGTTCTTCCAGGGCGGCAGCGACGAGGACCAGATGATGCGGGACGCTTTTACCTTTGCTGGCGTTTTGGCGATCTTCTGGGCGCTATCGAGGGCGTGGGGCCAGCTGGAAGGGATGAAGTTTTAATTTTTTCTTTTTAGGGGGGGAAACTCCCGCGATTTTGATTCAATCCTTATATTTCTTTTTTTTAAAGAAAAACAGTTTTTTTGATATCTCTCTCTTTTTACACCCGTGTCTCTCTTTCTCTTTCTCTCTCTCTCTCGATCATAGTTGTGGCAGATAGTACGGTTAGAAAAACAAAAACAAAGGCAATGCTATGATGTGTGTGGTGGTGGAGGTGGAAGAAGGAAGAAAGAAGAGAAAAGAAAGCGCCAAGGGGAAGCAGTTTCACCTTTCCGCGCTCTCTTTCTTCTTTCTCCTCCGAAAGCAAAAAAAGCGAAAACGATCTCTCTCTCTCTTTCTCCCTCTCTTTCTCTCTCTCTCTCTCTCTTTCTCAAGTGCACAAGTGTTGTTGTTATTGTTGTTGTTTGAATCGATGAAATGGAAATGGGGGGGAAGGGTACAGTCGTTGTTTCGTAGTTTCTTTTTTTGTGTGTTCAAAATTGTATTTTTCTTTCGCCTCTCTCAAGCCGCCTGCACGGCGTCCAGCGCCGCGCGCTTCTCCGCCCTGCGCGCCCTCCGCCCCTTCTCGGCCGAGGAGGCAGCCCCGGCGCTGGTTCCGGCCACTGCGTCGAACGAAGAGCCCGGGACGAAGGAGCCGAAGCGGTTTGTAGAGGTGTTGTTGTCGAGCGAGAACGAAGCGCCGGCGCCGCACCCGGCAGCGAGGACTGCCGGGGCCTTGCCCCTCGAGCCCCTGGCGTTGCTGTTACTGTTGATCGCGACGGGGGCGCTCGATGCCGCGGCAGCAGAAGACGAGGAAGGAGCAGAAGAAGAAGAAGAAGAAGAAGAAGAAGAGCTCGCGCCTTCGCCTGTCGAAGGGCCCGCGACAGCAGCAGCAGGCGCCTTGCCCTTGGCCTTGGCCTTTGCTGCCTTGCCCTTCCCCTTGCTCTCCAGCAGCTGCTTCTGCCGCTGCTGCAGCTGCTGCTGCTGGTAGTTGCGGGAGGGGCGGGCGCGCATCCTCCCGGCAGCGACGTAGCCGTGCTCTCCCCACCTGCGGTTTCCCAGGACGACGCGGGCCGAGCCCGCCGCCGCCGAAAAGTAGAAGGACTCGTCGTCATCGTCATCGTCGAGGTCGTCGTCCTCTTCCGAAGAGTAAAAGTGCTGCTGCTGGCGCCTGCTGTTGCTCCCGCTGCCGCTTCCACCGCCACTGACGTTGATCCGGTCCGCCTGGTCGATGTCTGAGGGCGCCATCGGCGGCGACCTCGGCCTGGCGGCGGCGGCCGACGCCGCCGCCGCGACCGCCGCGCCCGCGCCGTCGCAAAACCACCGTGCCCTCCGCAGCAGACAGACGGCTTCTTCTACCGGATAATCGCTCAGGCTCCCGTCCAGCCTGCGGTGCGTGGCCACCGACGTGTACTCCCTCTTGCACTGCGGGCATCTGCCCGCGACCTCTGCGCCGGAGGCACCGGCAGGGCTCGAGGCCACGGCCCAGCCGACGATGCACGCGGCGCAGTAGGCGTGCTCGCAGCCCGGGACGGTTGCCAAATCTTCTAAAGGGATGGCGTCGAGGCAGATGGCGCAGGTGAGGTCTCCCGGCTCTCCCTCCGAGGAGGAGGCGGAGGCGGGACGGGGTTTGGGGAGGGGAGTCGTCTCGAGTTTGTCGTCGTCGAGTTTGTCGTCGTCGAGTTTGTCGTCGTCGAGTTTGTCGTCGTCGAGTTTTTCGTCGCCGAGTTTTCCGTCGTCGTCTTCCTCCTCTTCCTCTTCCTCCTCGTCTTCGCGGGCCGCGTTAAGGTCCTCCTGCCCTTCCTCCTGAAAGCCCTCGTCCCACTCCTCCTCGTCGTCGTCGTTGCTCTTGCCGACGACGGCGGCGGGGAGCGAGGAGCCGAGGGCCCAGGGGTTTGGGCGTTGGTGTTGTTGAGGGGAGGAGGAGGAGAGCGGGCGCCAAGCAGCAGCAGCAGCAGCAGGGGAGGAGGTCGAGGTCGACGTCGCGTTGCCGACGCCCAGGGACAGGGGGGGCTGTTTTGGGTGTGTGTATTTTTGTTCCGGCGGCGTGTGAGAGAGCGAGGAGGGGCGGCGGTGGAAAGCGGAGAACAGCAGCCGCAAAACGGTCGGGGGGAAAGGAAAAAAAAGGGGGTTGCGAAAAAAGGGTATCTCGAGAAAAAGCAGGCACCAAGCAGCAGCGCCACGGCGAGCAAGAGAGAGCTGTGTCGAAGCTCTCGCTTTTTCGTCCGCTTTCTCGCTCCGTTTTCGACCTCCTGACGACCTCTCTTGCGGCCTCTCTTCGCTCTAAGGGCAAGTCCTCGGCGTGCTCTAGGGCCCAGCAGTGTCAGAAGGAGGATACGAGGGCGCACGAGGCGAGAAACGCGACGGAGAAGAATCAGCGTTCGAGGGGAAGACGAACAAAGTCGCGACTGGACGCCATTGAACCGAAAAAATAACGAACGAAACGAAGGTTATCCAACTTCTCTCGTTCGACACACGCGCTGGGCCGCCTCTCTGGCTCCCGGGCAGCTCCTCACCAGCTCTGCCGCGTCCTCCCACGAGTCTCTGTCGTCGGACATGGCGGAAGGAAGGAAGGAAGGAAGCAAGGGAATGCGGTAGAAGAAAGAAGGAAAGAAGAAAAAGTCGAAAGCAAACTTTTCTAGGTTCTTTTTTTTCTTTTAGGTTTTTCGCGTTTGGAACAGCTCGCTGCCTCTCGCTGGGAGGGGGAGGGGGGCTGTCACTCGCCGCGGGGCGGCGAGGTCGACGGCCTGTGCTCTCTTATGGTGGGAGGAAGAAGAGGAGAGCGCGAGGAGAGGAGGCGCAAGGGAAGGGGGATGGAAGAGCGAGAGCAAGCAAGCAAGAGCAAGCGAGCGAGCACGCCGACGGGCGCACGAAGGAAATTCTGAGCTTGAACTTCATTTTTTTCGGCTTTGACATTTTTCAATGCTTTAGAAAGAGCAGTCTTTTTCTCTCGCTCTTCTGCTGCTTCCCTCTGCGCGCCATGGAAGAGCCTCCACGCGCCCCTGACGACGACGCCGTCGACGTCGTCGTCGCAGCAGCAGCCACCAGCGGCAGCGCGCCAGAAGGGAAGGCGAAAACGACGACGACGACGACGACGACGACGGAGAGAGAAGAAGCATCGACAACGGCAGCGTCAAAAGAAGAAGAAGAGCCATCGACGTCAACTCCTTGACCTCTCCCTTCGCCGCCCCTCCCTGTCCCTCCACGCCGCTCCATCAGAGCCCACCGCCGCAGGGGGGACAACGCCGGCCTGCACTTTATTTTCTGCGGCGGGCGGGTGGCGATAGGTGAGTGAGGAGAGAGACAGAGAGAGGTGGAAGCGTGTTTTTTGGTCGAGCGTGAAGGAGGCGAGCGACCATCGATCGATCGACGAAACGTCGCATCTCAACCTCTTTCCTTCTCTTCTTCTTCCACCACCTCCTCCTTCAACCCCCTTCAACCACCTCCAGGCCCCGACTGGAAGTCCCTGCTGGGCTCCATCGCGCTCATCGCCGCCCCCTCCGTGGCCTTCTTCGCCACCGTAGGGCTCCGCATCCCGCCCTGGCAGACGGCCGTCGTCGCGCTCCTGCTCGCCTCGACGCTGGCTTTTCTACTGACGACCGCTTTCCTAGATCCGGGCTTCGTGCCGCGGGACCCGTGCCCGCCGGACCTGCTCGCGGCGGCCGAGGCGGGCAGGGTGCCCCACCATCATCTGCACGACTCGACGGGCCACTACGTCCCTCCCCCGCCTTCCTTCCAGAGGCCCCCCAACCTGCAGGTGACGGTGCCGCACACGGGCGCGGTCGTCTCGTCCAAATGGTGCTCGACCTGCTGCCACCACCGCCCGCCGCGGTGCTCCCACTGCGCGATCTGCGACAACTGCGTGTTGCGATTCGACCACCACTGCCCCTGGGTCGGGCAATGCGTCGGGGTGAGTTAGTTGTTTATTGGTTGGAGGTTTTTTTTTCACCCGTTTTAGACGAAAACGGGGAAAAAAACAAAAAACACTCACTTTTTTCCTTTTTTCTTCTCCAAAACCCCATCTCAACCTCCTCCCCCAGGCCCGCAACTACCGCTTCTTCCTCCTCTTCATCTCCTCGGCCACGGCCCTCTGCGTCGCTGTCCAGGTCGTCTGCTGGGCCAGGCTCGTGAAATTAGCTCGGAGCGGGAAGCCGGGGGAAGCCCCGACCGACATCGGAACGGCCATCGGCGCCGAGCCCGCCGCCTTGGTCATCGCCCTCTACTGCTTCTTCGGGTTCTGGTTCGTGGGCGGGCTGTCTGGCTTTCACGCCGTGCTCGCGTCGAGGAACACCACGACCTATGAGCACTTCCGCGGCAAGGGGAACAGGAGCAGTAACGGGATCGGAAGTAAAAGCAACCCTTTCGACAGGGGTTTCTTCGGGAACTGGTTCGAGACGTGCCTGTCTCGGCTCCCCAGGCGCAACCCGGAGAAACTGCCGCGGCTGGAGGCGGCCGAGGCGATGGGCACGGCGCGTGTGTGGCTTGAAGGGGCGGCGGCGGCGGAGAACGGGGGGGCCGAGGCGAGGAGGGAGAGCCTGAGGGAGTTTTTCGGAGGAGGAGCTGGAGGTGGGGGTGGTGGGGGTGGAGGTGGCGGACTTGAGCTTGCTTCGACGACGAAAGAGGCGAATTCTGCTGCTCCTGCCGCCTTCGCTGTCGCCTCTCCGAGAGAGGAAGAGGCGAAGCCCTCGGCAGCGGTGGAAGAAGCAGCGGCAGCAGAAGCAACAGCGAGCTCTTCTGCTGCCGCCGACAAACCCGAACTCGAACCCGAAGCAACGACAACGGAAGCAGCAGCAGCAGCAGCTCCGATCCCGCCCTCCTCTCCCTCTCTGGCCTCGAGGGCGATGGCCGCGGCTGTGTCATCGTTCAGGCGCACGGCGAGCACGGACGCGGCAGCAGCAGGGGAGGCGGAGGCGGCGGCGGCGGGGACCGGAGGAGGAAGAGAAGAAGCGGATGCGAGGCCTTTACCCCCACCTCCTCCTCCTCCCGTCTCTACCTCCCTGCCCCCGCCTTCCCCTTCCCCCTCGACGGCCTCCGCCGCCTCGCCGATCACCGCGGCGAGGAGGGCGGCGATGCGCTCGCTGTCGAGGCAGGAGAGAGGAGGAGCGGCAAGGCCGGCGCCGATCCGCGTCCCCTCCGAGCTCAGAAACGACGACGAAGGCGAAGGAGAGGAAGAGGAAGACGGAAACAAAGCTCCGGGCTCCGCAGTAACGTCCGCGTTCGTGACCCCGCTCGGCAGCCCCTCGAGGCCGCCCTGGAGGCCCGCCGGAGGAGGAGCAGGCGGCGGCAGCGACAGCGTGGCGAGCTCGCGAGCGTCGTCGTTCGCGTCGGCGCGATCGGCGGCGACCTCTGCGAGCGGCGGAGGAGGAGGCGGCGCGAGTTCCAGCAACCTGACAGCGCACGCGCTGCAGCTTTCTCCGTCGTCGGCGGCGCCAAGCCCGCCGCCGAGCGGGTCGAAGCGGAGGCCGTGGAGGGTGTAGAAGAGGAGGTAGAGAAGAAAAGAACCAAGTGACTAGAAAAGAAAGACACTGAGTGCTCGTGAATGAAAGAAAGAAAGAAAAAAGAAAAAAAGTCTGGGCCACATATCTCGACTTCTCTCTTTTTTCTCTTTCTCTCTCTCCCCTCTCCCTCCTTTATCTCCCTCCCTCGATGACCGACTTCCTAGATGCCGCAGACGACCTCGAGCGCGCCCAGACGCGCGAGGGCTTCGAGGACGGCGAGCGGTGAGGAGAAGAACTCTGTTTTTTTTCGTTTCGATTGGCATTTTGAATCTTCTGACACACCTCCTCACAACCTCTTTTTTTCAAAAAAAAAAAAAAAACAGCGCCGGCCGCGCCCGGGGCGCCACCGACGGGGCCGCCGCGGGCCTAGAGACGGGCTTCGGCCTCGGCCGCGAGGTAGGATCCTACGCCGGGGCAGCCGTCGCGTGGGAGAGGCTCCTGTTGTCGACGACCCCTGTTGGCAGATGCGGAGGCGAGAAGGAGGAAGGCGGAGAAGGAGGAGAAGAAGACGAAAAAGAAGAAGAAGAGTCGGCCTCTTCCTCCTCTTCCTCTTCTTCTTCTTCTTCTTCCTTGCGACGGAAGCGAGCCGCTCTCGCCTCCGTCCGCTCCCTCGCCGCCGCCGTCGCCGGCTTCAAAGACACGCCGCGGGAGGAGGCCCTCTCTGACGCGCTGGACGCGCTGAGGGGGAAGTGGCGGGTGGCCTGCTCCAGCGTCGGGGCGATGGCGGCGGCAGGGGTAGTCGGCGTCGCCGGAGTTGGAGCTGGAAGTGGAGTTGGAACGTTCGAGGCCACGGCAGAGGAGATCAGGGTCGCGGCAGCGGGCAAGGCTGACGCGTCTTCTTCTCCTTCGAAGCTGCCGCCGAGCTTGGACTTTTGAGAGGCAAGGTGGAGATGAAACTGTAAAAATGAAAAGAAAAGAAATGACTCTTACACAAAGCAAAAAAACCAAAAGACACAAAAAAAAACCCTCCTCGTTCTCGCGCGCTTGATCTCTTTCTTTTTCGAAAGAGAAGAGAACTCAAAGCAAAAGCAGCGGCAGAGCAACAAGGACGGGGGGGGGCGAATGTTGGGTTGGAAAAAGCAAAGGGCCAGGCGAAGAAAAAAACGTTCTTTTTTTCCTTTTTTTCAGGCGGCGTCGTCCTCCTCGTCGGCCGAGGCGGCACCCGTTCCTCCTCCTCCTCCCGCGGCAGCCTCCAGAGTCGCCGACCCGACCTCCGCGGCCCCGAGAGCCTCCTCGTCAATCTCCTCCTCGTCGCCGTCGTCATCCGCGCTGCTCGCCACGGGGACGACACTCCCTCCTCCCTTCTTCGCCATCCTTCCATCAAGCCGCTCCCTCGTCTCCTTCTCGACCTTGGCTCGCAGCTTCGGGTCCGCTTCCAGCACCGCCGAGGCCTTGTCCTTGCCCTGTCCCAGCCTGGTGCCATCAGAGGCAAGGTAGAACCACGCGCCCTTGCGTTCGACGACGCCCACGCCCTCTGCGGCCTCAAGCACGCAGCCCGTGTTGTTGATCCCGGAATTAAACAAAATGTCAAACTCGGCGACGCGGTACGGCGGGGCGCACTTGTTCTTGACGACCTTCGCGCGGACCCGGATCCCGGGGCTCGCGCTGGCGTTGATGCCGCTGGCGGCGCCTCCCGAGGGAGGGTCCAGGGCCGCCTTGCGCCTGACGTCGACTCGGGCGCTGGCGTAAAACTTGAGCGCGTTCCCTCCCGGAGTCACCTCAGGGTTGCCGTACAGGACGCCGATCTTCATCCTCAGCTGGTTGAGCATCAGGATGGTGGTTCCCGACTTGGAGGCGTTGGCCGCGACCTTGCGCAAGGCCGCCGAAAGCAGGCGGGCCTGCAGCCCGATCGTCGCCTGCCCGATCTCTCCTTCGAGTTCTGCTTTCGGAGTCAGCGCGGCGACAGAGTCGACGGCGACGAGGTCGAAAGAATCCGATCGAACGAGCTGGTCGACGATCTCGAGAGCCATCTCCCCGGACTCTGGCTGCGATATAAGCAGCTCGGGCAGCTTGATGCCCAAGGCCGCGGCGTAGATCGGGTCGAAGGCGTGCTCAGCGTCGATTAAAGCGGCGCGCCCTCCGTTCTTCTGGACCTCGGCGATGGCGTGCAGCGCGATGGTTGTTTTCCCGGACGACTCGGGACCGTAGATCTCGACGATGCGTCCTTTAGGGAGCCCGCCGCCAAGGGCGACGTCGAGGGTGAGGGCCCCCGTGGAGATGGTTTCCCTGCGAGAGGAGTGGGAAAGGGGCGGGGGGAAGAGGAACAGCGTTAACACTTCCTCTCTTCTTCTCTCTCTCTCTCTCTCGTGCGCGCGTCCCAAACAAAAAAAAACAAAAACTCACATCTTCTCCGGCTCGCCGCCCAGAAACATGATTGACCCCTTGCCGAAGCGCGCGTTGATGTCCTTCATCACGCTGTCGACGGCCTTGGCCTGGAGAGTGGAGGGAAGGGAATGTTGCGTTGTTGTTGTCGGGGTTGATGAGAGAGAGAGAAGCGTCGAGAGGGAGACGAGGAACGAGAAAAAAGAAAAAGCGGCGGCAAAAAAACAAAAAAAGACAACAAGATGAGGATTTCGTGCTCGCGTTCTCCTCTTTCCTTCCCACGATTCCACCCAAACCAATGCTCACCTTCTCTGATGAGGACGCAGGAGACGCCGCAGAGGAGGGCGAGGCCTTGGCGGCCCTGGCGGCAACGGCGCGCGACGCGAAGGAGGCGACCGACGAAATCTGCGTCGACGTCTTCGTCGACGACAACAATGCCGGCGAGAGAGAGCGAGAGAGCAGCAGCGAGGACGAGGAGGAGGCGGCCCCGATCCTGTTGAGCGCCATGGCCGTGGCGCAGAGCATGGTGGAGCTTTGGGAGGTGGAACTGGAAAGCAGGTGCTGCTGTTGGCGGTGGAGCATGCTGCGGGGGGAGGAGAGAGAGGTGAGAGAGGGAGGCGAGAGCGAAAGGAGAGGGGATCGATCTCGAACAGCAAAAGTGAGAACTTTTTCGAGCTTCTTTTTTTCTTCTTCATTTTCGATTCGTTTCTTCTTCTAAGAATCTTCTTCTCGCTCTCACTCGCTGCCCTCTGTTCTCCCTTTTCTTCTCTCGGGAACACAATGCACTCTCTGGCCGTCAGGCGCGTAACAGCGGTCGTCGCGACACGAGCTGCAGCATCGAGCTCTGCGAGAAGCAACCGCAATAGCAACAGCAGACGAGCGCCATCTTCCTCGTCTCGATCATCACCGCTGTCACCTCTCTCGTCCATCCTCCTCCAAAGGCAGCTCTCTCGGCTCGCTCTCCCGCGCCATGCTCCTGCTCAGCGCCACCACCAGCACGTCCGATGCTACGCCTCTCGCAAAGAGGAGGACAAGTCGTGTGGCGAGATCGCAGGTAAACGCTGGGAGAGCGAGAGAAAGAATTGAACCTTCTTTTTTCTTCCTCTTTGAAATACAAAGATTGAGCGAGGCTAGTCAGCACTTCACCTCTTTTTCTTCCTCCTAACGACCTAACACCCAACCAAAAAAAACAAAACGAAAAAACAGAGGACGCCGCCGAGGTCGCCAAAGGAGCGCTGAAGAAACTCGGTCTGGGGGCCCTGACGGCCGTCGAAAAGGTCCTCGGAGGAGGAGGAGGAGGAAAGTCCCCAACTTCCTCTTCTTCTTCGACGAGCCAACAACGACAGCGCCCGCGCCCAGGAGACGAGGGCGAGGGCGACTCGTTCTGGGGCCCCATGAGTCGGCGAGAGAGCGAACGCGGAGGTGGACCTTTAACGGGAGGCGGCGGAGGCGGAGGCGGCCTCCTCGGGAGCCTCGTCGGCGGCGTTTTGGGGAAAGCAGTGCAGGGCGCCTTCTCCGCCATCGCCGAGCAGAGCCGCGAGGCCGGTTTCCTGGCCGACTCTGCTTTAGATGCTGCCAACGCCGACTCGAGCGTGCGGGAGGAGTTTGGTGGGGCCTTGGAGAGGGCATCGGGCTCGGGGTTGGGGTCGATGGCGCAGTCGAGCTCGACGGTCGTCGTCAACGGCCGGGCTCGCAAGTCCACTTCGGTCTCTTTTCCGGTGATGGGCCCCCGGGGTGGGGGCTTCCTGGAGGCTACTTCGACGAGTGACGGGAAGGGTGGGACGGGCGACGAGGTGGTGGTGCGGGTGAGGTCGCAGCGAGGGAGGATGATCGTCGTGAATGGCGGAGGAGGTCGCGGAAGTGGAGGAAGTGGAGGAAGCGGAGGCCGTGGCGGGAGCAGCGGCGATGTGATCGACGTCGACTTCAGGGAGGTCTGATGAGTTTTGGGGAAATTGTAAAAAGAAGAAGAGAGAGAGCGCGCGTTGACGACGACGACGAGCAACGAAGGAAAGAAGAAAGAAGAAGAAAGAAAGAGGTCGAGGTCGAGGTCGAATAAAGAAAACTCACATTCATCTATCTTCGTCTTTGCCCTTCCAACCTCTCTCTATTTGCCTCTCCCATTCCCCACTCTATTCCCTCCCTCTTTGCATGCACCGCGTCACCGCGCGAGCAGCGAGAGCAGCCGGCTTCGCCAGAGGGACAGCAGCAACTCCAGCAGCAGCAGGCACCGCCGCTCGATTGATCCGACCTCCGTCGTCATCGTCGCCGCCGAAGCTCCGATCGATCTCTTCGACCCCGACGACCTCGACGTTCACTCGCTCCGCCCTCTCTTCTTCTTCTTCTTCGAGCGACAAAGACAACGAAACCGCCATGACTTCCCCTTCCGCCGACGCCATCGCCGTCGCCAGGGACATGCTCAGCTTCATAGACGCCTCCTGGACCCAGTTCCACGCCGTCGCCGCCGCGGCGTCTCGCCTGGAGGCGGCGGGCTTCGTGCGCGTCTCCGAGAGGGCGAGCTGGGAGGATTTATCGAAACCCGACGCCACGACCGTGAAGCCCGGGGGACGCTACTACTTCACCCGGTCCGGGTCAACGCTCGTCGCCTTCGCCGTGGGAGCCAAGGCGCGTCCCGGGGCGCCTTTTCATATGGTGGGGGCCCACACCGACTCCCCTGCCTCAAAGTCAAGCCCGTTTCTGCGGGAGTGAAATCGGGTTACGCCATGGTCAACGTCGAGCCTTACGGTGGGGGGCTATGGACGACCTGGTTCGACCGCGACCTGACCGTGGCCGGGAGGGTCCTGGTGAAGAAGAAGACGGAGCAGGAGAAGGGTTCGGAGCTCGGAGCTCCTCCCCGGATCGAAGCCAGGCTCGTCGCGGTCGACAGGCCGCTGCTCCGTGTTCCGATGCTCGCGATCCACCTGCAACGGGAGCTGGCAGAGGGGGGCTTCAAGCCCAACAAGCAGCAGCACGTGGTCCCCGTCCTGGCGACGGCGGTGAAAAAGGCCGTGGAGGGAGCAGGAGGGAAGGAGAAGAAGGAAGAAAAGGAAGAAGAAACGACGGCGACGCCGCCGACGCTCCTGGCCAAGAAGCACCACTTTGCCTTTCTGGAAATTATTGCGAAAGAGCTCGGCGTCTCGGTCGACGACATCGTCGACTTCGACCTCAACGTCTGCGACACCCAGCGCGGGTCCTTGGGAGGAGCCGAAGAAGAATTCGTGTTCGTCGGGAGGCTTGACAATCTTGCGATGAGTTACTGTGCAACGACCGCGCTCATCGACGCTTTCGGAGAAAACTCTGCCGGTGGGAGTGAGCGCCTCGCGGATGAGAGCGCCGTGAAAGCCGTGGCGCTGTTCGACCACGAAGAAGTCGGTTCCTCCTCGGCGCAGGGTGCCGGTGGGCCCGTGATGAGGGACGCGATGTTCCGCGTGTCGAGGGCGCTGGCGGCGTCGTTCCTGATGAATGACTCCGAGGGTTCGAATTCTTCTTCTTCCCTCGGCGACGCGGCTGCGAGATCCGCGCAGTCCTCCTTCCTCGTCAGCGCGGACATGGCGCACGCCCTGCACCCCAACTACGCAGACAGGCACGAGCCCGACCACAAACCTTTATTCGGCAAAGGATTAGTAATCAAGCACAACGCCAACCAGAGGTACGCGACCGACGCGCTGTCTGCAGCGCTCTTCCGCGAGGTCGGCACTCGGAGGTCTTCCGCCAAAGGCGGTCCCATCCCGAGCCAGGAGTTCTGCGTCAGGTCCGACATGGCGTGCGGTTCGACGATCGGGCCCATCCTGGCGAGCGGGCTCGGGGTGAGGACGGTGGACGTCGGGGCGCCGCAGCTGAGCATGCACAGCATCCGCGAGATGTGCGCGGTCGAGGACGTGAGTTGTTGATTTTTTTCTTTTTCTTTTTTTCGATTTCGGGTTTTTCTTTTTTCCGTTCTTTTTCGTTCTACGCTCAACCTCAAAAACTTCAAAACTCTCTCTCTCTCTCTCTCCCCAGATCGCCCACGCCCGCGCCCACCTCCGCGCCTTCTTCGAAGACTTCACGGCCCTGGCAGAGACCGTCGACGAGGACTCGATCGACCCGCCCAGGGCGCAGGGCTTCCTGGAGGAGAAGTCGTGCGAGCAGTGCAAGTGAAGAGAGACAAGAGAGAAGAGAGGACTTTTTTCCCTTCATTTTTCATCAACTTTTTTTTTGCAATCAAAAACACCTCGCTTTTTCCTCTTCTTCTCTTTCTAAATCAAAATGGAGCTCGACCCCATCACCGCCGACTTCCCGTCGCGCACAGCCCGCGAGGAGGACGAGGAGGCCGCCGAGAGGGCGACGGGCGGCGGGCTGGCGCCGGAGGCGGTGGCTATGGTAAGGGAGATCGACGGGTTCGATGGGGGGCGAGCGGTGATCTTATCAGAACGAAAAAAGTCTTTTTTTTTGGCGCGCGCTCACCTCTCTCTCCGTCTCTCTCTATTCTCTCTCCCAAATTCTAACCTTACAAAAAACAGTAGACGCCCGCGGTTCTCTCGGCGCCCGAAGGACGAGTGAAGACGCCGCTGATGGTAAGAGAAAGAGAGAGAAGAAAAGAAGGAAAGAAAGGATTGAATCGAAACAAACGATCGACGCGCACTCGCTCTCTTCGTCGACCTCCTCCTCCTTCCTTCCTTCTTACCTTTCCGTTTCCCTCCCCTTCCAAACACCAACCAGATCGTCGCCACCACGCCCGAGTCCTGCGCTCTCCTGCGATCAGCATTAGCAGCAGCTTCCTCGTCGTCGAACGTGTCCCTGCTCGGGGCCCTCGTCCTCCCTGGCCTCTCCCTCAGCGGCACCACGCTCTTCGCGACGACAACGAGCTCCTCTTCTTCCTCTTCTTCTGCCAGTGCTCCTGCTCCGCTCCCTACCCCCACGGACCGAGTCTGCGCCGTGCTCTCCATCAAGGGCGAGGGCGGAAGAGAAGGAGAAGCCGCACACTCGACAGTCGTCGTCGTCCTGTGCCAGTACTACCCTTTCCCGGAAGAGCGCGCCTTCGGCCTCGCCGCGGCCCTGTGTTCGAAAATCGATGCCGGAGAGACGCTGGTGCTCTCGTCGCTGGCGTCGCACCTGATCCCTGGCTCCGCCGGCGCCGAGGAGGGGGAGCCGCCGCTGTACAGGGTGCAGACTAGGCAGGCGCTGGGATGGGCGCGGAGGGCGCAGGAAAAGATCTCGAGCAGCAGCGATTCCTCTTCTTCCTCCTCTTCCTCTGTTGTCCTCTCTGCTCTGCCGCCGGGGGCCGCCGCCTCGGGCTTCCCGGCAGCGCTCTTGAGCCGCGCCGCGGCCACGGGCAGGGCGGCGCTGCTCCTGGTCAGAGCGGACGCCCGGGCCGGCGCTCCCACGGCTTCGGCGCTCGCGGCCCTGGCCAGCGGCGCCGCGGCGGCCGTCTCGGTCTCGAGCTCGAGTGCCGGATCCTCCTCCTTGTCGTTCGCCTCGGCCTTGATGAAAGCGTCGGCGGCGGGGACCGCCGCGGCGGCGGCGGCAGTCGCGGCGGCGAGGGCGGACGCCGCGAGCGCGAGGGCGGCGGTCTACGCTTGATTTTTGTTTTCCTGTTTTGTAACAAGATAAATCTCATAAATGGTCCCGCCCGCCGCGGGTGTGTGACGAGAAACAAGGGAAAGAGAGAGAAGAAGAGGAAGTGGGGTCGATACAATTTTCGTTTTTTCTGTTTGTTTTCAAAGGCATCGCCGCGACCGACAATCAAGTCTCTCTCGCGCTCAGAGACTTGTCGAGCAACCGTTTGCCGTGATTCTAATCGCTGGAGAGGCTGCTTCGTTTTCCTCTTTGTAACTCACCTTGCCGAGCTCATCCAAGAACTGAGACGCGCGTGTGCGGGAAGAGATCCTGATCGTAAAGCATCATCGACATTTGATTTCAAATGTCCTTTGCCAACGACGCTCAACCAATCACCGGCGGCGCCTTTGCGCGCCTGCCTCCGGGCCCACCGCCGCCGCTAGTGATGGCATCTACGTCGAGCAAGGACTCTGTGATAACGGTCTGGTGAGTCGGAAGAATTTTGTCAGAGAGAGAAAACAGCAGATCGAACGCTCTTGCTTTTTCGACGGCGACTAGAACTCAAAAAAAACAAAAACAAAAACAAAAACCAACACCTCAACCTCTTCCTCTTTTTCTTTCCAGGGACGCCTCCACCGGCGCCGTCGTCGCTGTTCTCCGTGGCCATTCCGGAGCGGACCCTTCGTCCTCTTCTCCGCACGCGCTCGCCCTCGTAGGAAGCAGCCACGTCGCAGCTGCCCAGGCGGGGCGAGGTGGGGTCCACTTTTGGTCGTGGAGGAACAGCGGCGGCGGCAGCGGCGGCGGGAGCCCTTCGAGCTCTTCGAAAGAAGTCTCCGCTTCTTCCTCTTCCTCTTCCTCCCCCTCCGGACGCTCCTTCCCCGCCGAGCCGGCCCTCTCCCTCGCCTCCACCCGCTGCGGTTCCCTGATCGCCGCCGGCCACGCCTCCGGCTCGGTCTCGCTCTGGGACTCGCAGGGCAGGCTCCTCCGCTGCTGGCCGGCGCACCACAAGCGGGCAGCGGCGCTCGCGTTTTCGGGCGACGGCGCCTGGCTGCTCTCCGGCGGCGGCGACGGCGGCGTCTCCCTCTGGGACGTCGCCGACGTCTGCGACAGCTCTGGATTATCTCCTTCAAGCTCGCCTTTCCGCTCTTGGCCCTCGGCGCACACGCTGCCCGTGACTTGCGTGGCCGCCGGTGCGGGGAGGGTCGGACCCTTGGCTGCCTCGGCGTCGCTCGACCACTCGGTAGCGCTCTTCGCCGCGACGGCCGGATTCTTGGTTCGCCGGGTCCAGTTCGGTTCCCCCTGCCGTTCCCTGTGCTTGGAAGGCGGCGAGCACTGTCTCTACGTGGGCTGCGAGGACGGGAACATCTACGAAGTCGACCTGGTAGGGCAGGGACGGGAACGAGAACGGGAACGAGGACGAGGACGAGGACGAGGAGGAGGAGGGAACGGCAACGAAGCTCTTCTTCCTCCGGGGGCTTCGGCCTTGCTGTCGGGCCACTCCGGGGCCGTCACCTGCCTCGCCTCCCCCGCTTCCGCCAACTCCGCGCTGCTGGTCTCCGGATCCGAGGACGGCACCGTGAGAGTGTGGGACGCGGCGTCGAGAGCGACGCTGCGGCTGCTGAAGCAGGTGACGGCGACAGCGACGGGAACAGGAAGAGGAGGAGGAGCGAGCTCCAACTCGTCTTCTCCGCTGCTGCCTCCCGTCGTCGCCGTCGCGGCTCTCCCCGTCGGCGTCGGCCCCCGGGGTGCGCTCTCTCTCTCGCCGGCCCCTACGCCTCAACTGGGCCGGGAGGAGCGCCCCGCGCCCTGGGAGAGCGGAGCCGTGGCGCTGACCGGCCTGGGAGGAGGAGGAGGAGGTAGTCCCTCGGTCGCTTCCTCGGGCCTTGCCGGCGCCGGAGTCTCGGAAACGGGCGCTGTCGCTGCCGTTGCCGCTGCTGCTGCCGTTGTTGCTGCCCCTCCTTCCAACGACGAAGACGACGACGCCTCCAAGCTTCGCGAGCAGCTCGCCGCCGCCAAGGAAGAGGCCTTGAGGTGGAAAGTGCTTCACGCGAGGCTGCTAGCAGAGACGGCCGCAGAGATGAGTTGAAAAAGGGGGAAAAGGGGAAGAAAGTTTGTAAAAAAAAACGAAAACGAAAACGAAAACGAAAACGAAAACGAAAACGAAAACGAAAAAATGAAAAAGTGAAAAGTTTTGAGCATTTTACAGTCCTGACGACAGACGAATGTGGAAGAGAGCTTCGTTTTCTTTTCTTTGTTCTTTCAAAAAAATAAGTAAAAATGAGTCGCGGCGTGGAGAGCGGCGCGAGGTAAAAGGAAATGGAAAAAAATGAAGAAAAAACGACTTGGCGCTACTTTTTTTTTGTTTTCAAACGATGCCGCCAGCACCGCTGCACTCGCCGCGGTTCGGGCAGTCTTCTTCGCCGTCGCCGTCGCCCTTCTCCTTCTCTCTTTCATTTATCCGCCTGTCTCCTCGGTCCTCGACGAAGCCGAACACGAGCAGGATCAGGCCGGCGGCTGCGAGTTTTGAAGGTTTTGTTCTCAAAGTTTCGAGGTGAGTTTTTTTCCCTTCGTTTCGGGTTTTTTTTTTTTTTCGCTTCGGCATCAAAAAGAAAATCATGCTCTACATACCTAGCTGGAAAGCAGCCATGATGCTCATCGACATCCTCAGGGAGGTGGCGCCCATCAGGTAGGGCCCACCAAAGCCGCCGATGGCGACGAACGAGTTCCTGTTTGAGTTTTGTTTACAAAGCTTTTCATCAGAAAGCGCTCGAGGAAGCCGCGCCTTTGCTCCTCCTCTCTCTCGAAATCCAACCCATTTCTCCCCTTACCAGAACGCGTACTCGGCGCAGCGGTGCCTGCCCGTGACGTACCGGTCGGGCCAGGTCGCCAGCGCGGCCAGCGCCCCGACGCCGCCGCACGAGCCGACGACCAACCCGAGCAGCGCCCCCCTCGACGAGCTCCCGGCCACCGCCACGGGCACTAGCGCGAACCCGACGGCCGAGGCCGCCAGCAGCGCCGAGGCCTGGAGCTTGCGGTCGCCCGTGGCCCGGCAGAGGGCCCCCGCCAGCACCAGCGTCAGCGCCGAGGGGGCGTAGACGGAGGTCGACTTGAGGGCGGCGTTCATCGCCGCGTCGGCCGCCGCCTTGGGTCCCAGGTAAGCCGGAGCAACCGGAGCAGCCGGTGTCGTAACCAGCTCGTCTCCCTTAGCGTTGGCTGCCGCCGCCGCAGCGGACGAGGCCATGGCCTCTTTGGAAAAAGTGTCGGCGATCAGTAAAGGGGCGAAGAAGGTGACCGCGAAGAAGGCGGTTTGGACTAGCAGGATCGCGATACCCAGAACCCACATCTGCGGGCTTTTGGCGACCTGCAGGGCCTCGGCGGCCGCGGCGAGGAGGGGCTGCTTTTGAGGAGGTGGAGGCGGAGGAGAAGAAGGAAAAGCTACGTCTCCTTTTGTAGCTTCCGTCGCCGCCGCCGCCCCCGCCGCCGCCGCCGCCGCCGCTTTCTTCCCTCCCTCCTCCCCGTCTTTCTGCGCCGCCGCTACCCAAGCCTTCTCCTCTTCGCTCAGCCAGGGGGCCTCCTCGACGGAATCGGAGACCATGAACGGGATCGCGAGGCCCAGGATAGCGGTCAGGGCGCCCTGCGGGAAATTGGGAAGAAGAAGAGGAAGAAGGGAAAGGAAAAAGAGGTGAGAGACGACGAGAGCGAGAAGAAAAAATTGAAAAAGAAAATCGAAAAAAACGGAATTCTCTCCTTTCTTACCTCGACGATAAACATGACCTGCCACCCGCGCATCCCCAGGAAGCCCTCCGCGGGCCCGATGAAGGCTGCGCCGAGGGGAGCGCCGATCACCTGGGCCATCACGGTGAAGACGAGGACCCACGAATACGCGTAGGCCAGCTCCCTCTTGGGCAGGAACCTCGACAGCAGGAAGAAGCACCCAGGCATGGTCCCTGCCTCTGCCGCTCCGAGCGCGAGCCTCAGCACCACCAGAACACCGAAGGAGGTCGAGGCTTTCATGCCTGCGATTCCGATCGTCGCCATCAGGGCCGTGACGAAACCCCAAGCTGTCACGATCGCGCAGAACCAGATTTTCAAAGAGACGACGGTGAACATGAGCGCCGACGCCCACATGCAGAGCCCGTAAGAGACAAACATGACGGCCGACGCGAAGCCGAACTGCGAGCGCGACAGGCCTATGTCGTGGAGCAGGACCGGGGCGGCCAGAGCCAGGTTGGCCCTGTCGATGAAGGTGGCGCAGGTAATGAGGCAGGCGATGGGGACCGTGTGGAGATAGAGCTTGCGGAGGAGGCGCTTGCGGGAGGAGGGGGAGTTGAGGTCGGGGTGGTCGGAGGTTTGGAGGGCGGCGGCAGCCTTGTCGTCGACCTCTTCGACCTCGGCGGCGAGAGCAACATCGTCGCCGTTCAATCTCGAATGGTTGTTGCTGTTGTCGCCACCGCCGACGCTTCCCTGCGCGCCTGCCCCGACCGCAATGGGCTTCTTGCGATTGCGAGACCACATCCGCCTATCTCGAAACAAGGACGGAAAGCGCCCCGCTTGGGTGTGGAAATGGAATGCGGAGGAACGCCTCGAGAGATTGCTCGAGCCACACTTTTCTTCCGCTTTCTCGCTTTCTCGCTCGAGAAACGGCATGTGTGAGCCTCACTCCTTTTTTCTCTGTTTTTGCCACCTCCTCCTCATCTTGTTCATTTCCCCACCATTCTGCGTGAAAAGAAAACAAAAAATCATACACACAAGGAGAAAAAGACCAACGGCTCTGCCTTTCAGTGAAAAGAGAAAAAAAGGAAACAAACCTCTAATAAAACCGCACTTCCGCTTTCGGGTTTTTCGCTTTGAGCTTCGCCTCGAAGGCTCGCAGGTGCGCACGCGACTCCGCATTCCAACCTTTCCCGATCAAGGTTCCCAGCTTGATCCGAGCAGGCGAGGGCATCCTTCGATCAGAAAGTCGAATGACGAGGCGTCGATCTGCAAAGGGTCGTTGTAGCCGAGGTTGAGGACTTCGAGCGACTTCAACTGGATGTCCCTCGAGGCGTGGACGATGGGGTACTCGCGAAGAGCCCACTCGCGCGCCCTCGCCCTCGCCCTCGTGACGGGGCGGAGGTCGCGGCGCGGGCCACGCCCTTCCCCTGCCGACGCCGCCGCCGAACTCGACGACGACCTGGTCGCCACCTTCGCCCAATTGACATCCCTCTCAATGTCAAGATAGAGCGTCTCGTGGAAAGGGCTAGCGTCCTTCGAGGCGAAGATGGCGTTCCAGCGCTCGCAGACCAAAGGAAAAGTGTGCCTGATTCAAGTGGGCCCCTCTGGCGACTCCCAGTAGCGCCGCTCGTATTTGCGCATCTACTGTGCCGCCAGCGCGACGATCGTCACTAGCAGCTCCGTGGGTAGGCCGTTGATGGGGAAGAAAGTCTTGGGCGCTGGCGGTGGCGGCGGCAGTAGCGGCGGCAGAGGCGGTGGTGTTGTCGAGGTTGAGCGCCGCGTCACGAGAGCGCCGGCGTCTCCGTCGTCGGCCATCGTTGTCTTTGCTTGTCGGTCTTTTCCGCTTGTCGAAATGAGCCTTCTCTTGCTTTTTTGCTGCTGTTCTCTCTACCGAGGGACCGAGGCGAAAGTTTTCTTTGCCCTGGGTGACAGAGGAACTGTAGAAACGCAGAAGAAGATGGAGGAAGAGAGGGTCGATGGTTTCGATGCGATGGGGCTGTTGCGGCGTCGAAAAAAAAACGAGGGAATGAATAACTTTCTTTCTTTCTTTCTTTCTTTCTTTCTTTCTTTCTTTCTTTCTTTCTTTCGGTGTTGTCGTTTCGTTTTAGTTCCAAATTTCTTTTCAGTTTTCCCCTCCTCCACCACCACCACCACCACCACCACCACCCTTCCTCTTCCTCTCCTCCTCCATTTCTGCAGCAGGCACCGAAAGCACCAGCTGCTCCGTCGCGGCGGCGGCGAACGCCGTCAGCAGCGCGTCGGGAGGCGTCGTCTTCTCCAGCCTGAGCGACCCTTTCTTGATCACGAGCGGCACGCTCCTCCTGTAAACAGCCTCGGCGTCGAGCTCCGAGGAGCGCATCATCGTAAACCCGACCACCTCGGCCTTCGCCGCGACGGCTATCCCGGAAAAGTGCCAGATGGAAGCCACCAGGGGGACGTCGGCCTGGTCCTCGAAGGCGAGGAAGACCTTGGCGGGAGGAGGGGGTTGCTTTCCTTCGTCGTCTTCGTCGTCATCGTCGTTTTCGTTTTCGTTTTCGTTTTCGTTTTCGTTTTCGTTTTCGTTTTCGTCGTTCCACCCAAACCCGGCGTCAAAGCCCGGAGGCAGCACCCCGTGGACCTCCAGCAGCCCGCGCCGCCCCTTGCCCAGGTCCATCAGCGGCACGGCGAAGGATCCCCTCGAAGGGTCTTCCCTGACCGCGGGGGCACGGTACCAGAACCTCTCCCCGACGTGCCCGACGAGCACGGCGGCGAAGGTGGGCTCGGGAGAGGAGGAGGAATTGGAGGAGGAACCGGAGCTCTTGGCAGCGGCGGCGGCGGCTTGCTCGGCGGCGGCGGCAGAGGCGGACTGCTCCCCCGCCCTGATCCTGCGCTGCGTCTCCGTCTCCCCGCGGGCAGCGGCGCGGATCTTTTTGAGGTCGGCCATGTTGACCGTGGTGGGGATGACCGGGAGGGAGGGAAGTGTTGTTTCTTCTTCCTCTTCTTCTTCTTCTTCCGTCGCCGTCGTCGCCGTCGCCATTCCTTCTTCTTTCTTGACCTGAACCTCGACCTCGATCGTTTCTCCTTCCTTTCCTTCTTCTTTCTCTCTTTCCTCCCTCTCCAGCCTCGCCATTGTCCTCTCGTACTCCTCCGCGACCTCCGAGGCGCCCCCGCTCGTCGTGCTGGACCACCCGCTAAGCCTCGCGGCCTCCACGGCGGCCGCTTTTTCTTTCGGCGCGAGAAGGTCGATGCCGCAGCGCTGGGGGTGCGCCGCCTTCGCGAGCTGGACCAGCACGCCGCGCTGCGGGTCGCCTGGGCGCGGCAAGGGACGGAAGGCTCCTTTCGGAATGAAGGCCAGGGCGCGGCCTGCTTCTTTCGCGGCGCCGTGGAGCTGCTCGGGCGCGGCGCGGATGACGGTGGCCGCGGGCAGGTTTGAAGAATTTGAAGAAGATTTCGACGAAGACTTCGAAGAAGGGGGATCCGCCAGGGGCCCCCCGGGGGCCGTCAGCCACCGGGCCCACGCCTCGGCGTCCTGCTCCTCCTCGAAGGCCAGCCAAACGAAATCCGGCGGCGGAGGAGGGGAAGGAGGGAAAGAGGCAGGACTCGAGCTTTTTCTCCTCCGCGGCAGGGGCACCGCCGCCTCGGCGACGCCGCTGGCCATTCGCACCTGCCAGACTGCTTTTCCTAGGACCCACCGGGGCACCGGTGGGGGCGCGTCGGGGTCTTGCGCTTCTTCCTGGTGCTCTTCTTCTTCTGCTGCTCGGCCCGTCTCGGCCACGACGCGGCTCCAGTCCATTTTCTTGTTCTTCTCTTTTTCTTTTTCTCCCTCTTCTTTTCCTCCACCTCTCGCTCTCGCTTCCTCCTCCCTCGCCGTCCTCCTCCCCGCGCGCCGCCTCCTCACCGCCGCCGCCACCCCCAGCGACGCGGCCGCGGCGACCACCACCGCGGAAACGGACGCGAACAGCAGCAGCACGTCCAGCGCCGTGCCCATCGCGCGGTTGAAGGTGGAATTACTTCTCGCGGAGGCCGCCGCGGCTTCGACGCCCAGAGCTCGGTCGTGGTCTCGCAGCATCCCAACCAGCTCGTCTCGCTGCTTGTCTACCATCGCCTTCGTCAGCTTCTCGTTCTTGGAAATCTCCTCGAGCTGGAGCACGGCGGCGGTGACCTCCGGGGTGATGACGAAGGGGGACTCGAACTCGAGCACGGTGCCCGGGACGAGGGGGAGGGGGTCTTCTTGCTGCTGCTGCTGCTGCTGCTGCTGCTGCTGTTGTTTGCCTCCTCCTCCTCCGGCGGCCTGAGCCTGAGCGGCGGCGGCAATCTTCTCGGCGGGAAGGCCCGTCCTTTTCGCGAGAGACTCGACAGTGTCCCCCTTCGAGACGCGCACCTGGACGATGATGGGGCCCGCCTTGGCGTCCCTCCTGGCGACGGCGGCGCGGAGCTCGCGCTCCTGCCTGCGGGAGAGGGCCGGCGGGGGAGCGCTGCGGACGGAGGCAGGAGGCAGCGAAGAGGTTGAGGAGGTTGAGGTCGCTGGCGTCGGCGGCGGCGGCGGCTTTGATGACGACGACGTCGATGGAGATTCAGCGCTCTCGGCCTTCCCCGACCGCCGATTGAAGATCCCGGCGCATGTGAGGGCAGGGATTGGTCTCCGGGACCTTGCACGATTGGGATTCAGGAAGTCGAGCTTGGCTCGAGGGCGCGGCGAGGCGTGCCGTGGAGCGAGCATTGGAATGGAAAAAAAAGCGACGCTAGCTTTCCTTCGTCGGTTTTTTGAGTTTGAAGCCACTTTCGAAATTTTCAAAAAAAAAAAAAAACTGCTCCCTTGAGATGACCCTCCCGGTCTCGGAGGCGTCCGCAGGCGACCCGGCCCCTCCTGTCCCCGCCCCTGCCCATGCTGCGGCGCCGCTCCTCGTCGTCCACCCCTCGGACCCGCGCCTGCGCCGCTGCGCCTTCGCGGTGCTGCGCGGCCGCGGCATCCACGAGATGAGCGACGGGCGGCAGGTCGACGAGTTCTTCGTGCGCTCGCTTGACGTGTCGCTGGGGCGGCGGTCGCGCAACGGCGAGGCCGACGTCGTGATCACAGGTGCGAGCTGAGAGAGCGGAGAGTGGAGAGGAGGTGGGAGGCGGGAAAAGAGGAGAGAGATAGAGAGGGAGGGAGAGAAGGGAAATGCACGGAAAGGGGCTTTGATTGATCGAAAGAGAAGGTGAAAAACGACCTCGATCTCTTCCGCAACCTCTTCAACCTCAAAACCTCTTTCCTTCTCTTTCTCTCTCCCTCTCCAACAATCCCAAAGGCGACAACAGGAACATATCGAGGCAGCACGCCCGGATCAGGTTCAACTTTGGGCAGGGTGAGTTTAAGAAGGAGAGAGACGAAAAAGAAGGAGAACCGACTTGTTTCTTCGTTTTTTTTTCTCGCTCACCTCGACCTCGACCTCGACCTCTTTTCTTTTCTCTCTTTTCTCTCTTTCTCTCTCCAACTCTCGTTCATTCAATCTCCTAGGCTGCTGGGAGCTCGTCGTCCTCAGCAAAAACGGCGTGCTGCTCAACGGCGTCAACCTCAAGCCCCCGGAAGGAGAAGGCAATGACGACGACGAAGGCGAAGAAGGAGCAGGAGCAAAGGACAAGAAACGCAGCCAAGCCACTTCCGCGACAGCTATCGCTCGCTTGGCCTCCGGCGACGCCATTTCGGTGGGGGACAGAGAGTTCTTGTTTTTGTTGCCTTCGAAGAGGGCCGCGGTGCTGACGATGGAGGGAGTGCTGGAGCCCGGGTGGCTGTCGGGCGGAGTGGTGGCGAGCGGGAAGGCGACGGCGACGGCAATTCCTGCCGCTGCTGCTGCTGCTGCTCCTGCTGCTGCTGCTGCTGCAGCCTTGCCTGTTGCTGTTTGACTTTTTTTCCTCGCTTTTTGCGTTTCTTCTTGCTCCCCTCCCCAAAAAAACTGTAAATCGACACACACGACACTGAACTTGATAAAAAAGGAAAAAAACACTAATTTGATTCATTTTTTTGCAGTTGTGGTGGTGGGTGGGGGGAGAGGGGGGAAAAAAAGAAGTAAAAGGTCAAAAAGTGGTGCATTTGTTGTTGTTTTTCGAGTTCCTCTCTCTCTCTGTCTCTTCTCTCACTCTCTCTTTTCAAGCTTGCATTTCGTCCCCGCCGGTGGCTGCCGTCGCAGCACCCGCCGTCGAGGCCCCGAACGCCAGCTGGTGCGCCGGGGGCGGGGGCGCCAGCGGCGCGAAGCCGGGCACGGCCCCTCCGACGCCCACTGCCGACGACGAGACGCCGGTGCCGCCGGCCTGCGGCTGCGGCGGCGCCGCCGCGGCGGAGAGCGCGACGTGGGTGGAAGAAGGAGCAGCTCCGAAGGCAGGAGGCGCAGCAGGAGCAGAAGCTCCGCCGCCGCCGCAGTCTCCTGCTGTTGTCGTGGCGGCCCCTGCTGCGCCGCCTCCCTCCGTCATCATCTCCCCTCCCATCGCCGCTGCGGCCTCGTCCTCGGCCGCCTGCTCAAAAGCCGCTGCCTCGTTCTCCGCCGCCGCCTGGGCAGCAGCCTGCGCCGCCGCCTGCGCCGCCGCCGCCTCCGCGTCCTCCACCGGGTCGAACGCCACCGGGAACCGCGTCACCCTGGGCTTGTCGGCCAGGATCGACCGCGACAGCTGGTCGAACCGCGGCGGCTTGGGCGGCGGGTCCATCTCTCTGAGCTCCGGGTCGAGGTACTCGTTGTTGACGTAGTAACCCACTCGGAGGAACTCCGCGCCCTGGTAGGAGCAGGTCAGCAGCAGGACGGTGACGCCGATGACGTCGTCGGAGGGGAGCTTGGCAGGGTCCGGGGGGTCGGCCTGTTGGAGAAGAGAAGGGGGGGAGAAGAAGAGGTGGGTGAGTGAGAGAGAGAGAGAGCGTGGAACGAAGAATTTGAAGAAGGGAGGAAACTCTCTCTCTCTCTCTCTCTCTCTCCTTCTCTCTCTCTCTCCTTCTCTCCTTCTCCTCTCACCTGGAACACGAAGCGGTACTGCCCAGGGAACACGGGCCCGACCAGCACCGAGTCGAGGACCTGGTCGTACTTCTCGGACTCGGCCGAGCCGACGTAGGTGAGCTTCCACTCGAGGTCTGGTTGGTTGTTGATTTTTTTTTTAAAAAAGGGAGAGGTCGAGGTGGAGAGGAGGTGGTGAGCGAGAGCCAAAGGAGCTGTTGATGAAGACGATGAAGAAGAAGAAGAAACGGCGAGCAAAGGGGGAATTTCGAAATCTCTCTTCTCAGCCTCTGCTGTTTTCTTCAATGTCCCAATTCTCTGCACGATGTCGACGGCGTCGATCGCCTCTCTCGACTGATGCATCGAAAAGAGGCACAAGGGCCACGAGCAGGTGGAATGTAAAAGAGCAAGCAATCCAAAGCAAGAGTTCAGACATTTTCGAAAATCGCGACGCCGTCTTTCTCTCAACAAAAGAAAAACATTCTCTTCCATCAACACTTGCTCTCGCAAACGCACCATGCTTCAGCGGGTAGAGGCACTCGTACTGGATCTCAAACTGCAGCGGATTCGTAAAGGGCGCCGGGTTGTCGAGGACTCTGACCGAGGTAACTGAAACCGCGGCCATATCGTCGATTCAAGATGACGGCCTTGCTTGCTTGTTCTCGGCGTCGTCGACTTCTTTCTCTCGTCGCTTTTTGCTCTCTCGCTCTTGCTTTTCAGCGTCGAATGCAAGAAGAAGAGACCGACTCAGAAATGACAACGGCTCTTTTTTTTCGTGCGCGCGCGCGAGGGGCCCTTGCGCTCCTTGCGATCTCTTTCCTCCTCGCGGGGCGCGACGGCGACGGCGAGAGCGCGCTGCGAGGCTCGCGCGAGAAGAGGAAAAGAGGGTGCAGGGAAGGGGAGAGGGAGGGGGGGGGGGCACGCGCTGTTGGAGAGGAAAAAAAAGAAAAAACCCTGCTGCTGCTCCGTTTGAAGGGGAAAAAAAGAAATAAAGCACAGTCGAGGGCTCGAAGAAAAGAAAAAAGAAAGAAGAAGAGGGGAGCGGAGGGGAGGAGCTTCGAGGAGTTGAGTTGAAAGAGAAGAGGACGCAAAAAAAAAAAAAAAAAAACCCCCTTCCCCCCTCCCCCCCCCCCCCCCCCCCCCCCCCTCCTTCCCCCCCCCCCCCCCCCTCCCCGCGTTGCGCGCGCTTTTTGTCTTTTTTTTTTTTTTTTTTTTTTGGGGGAGAGGGGGAAAAAAAAAAGGAGAGGGCGCGATTGAAATCTAAAAAAGCCGCCTTGGGGTTAAAAGAAGGGGGG
>Ga0114918_10000613_pt1 | contig 30889 bp, 28 predicted proteins | sample LantaG_FD_87015 | JGI IMG/M metagenome (GOLD analysis project Ga0114918, IMG submission 87015) | Deep subsurface microbial communities from Baltic Sea to uncover new lineages of life (NeLLi) - Landsort_02402 metaG | ecosystem: Environmental > Aquatic > Marine > Oceanic > Sediment | place...
GAGCTAGAGAGAGAGAGAGAGAGAGAGAGAGAGAGAGAGAGAGAGAGAGAGAGAGAGAGAGAGAGAGAGAAAACAAGGGTGAGCTTTCGTGTTTTTTGTTTTCGTGAAACCCGAACCTCGAACGAAGAAAACCGAAAAAGAAAAACTTCTCAAAAATCAAAATCTCTTCTCTCTTACCGGCGAAGTCGCGCTCCCGTCCCTCCCCGTCGCGGCCCCGGCCGCCACCCCCAGCTCCGCCAGCACCGCCCTCCTCGCCGCAGCGGGCAGGGCGGAAGAGAGCGCGGCGCTGGGAACGCCGCCTCCCGGAGCGCAGGCGAGAGCGGAGAGCTGGTCTTGCACTAACGAAAGCAGAGGAGAAACGACCACAGTGAGGCCCCTCGAGAGCACCGCCGGGAGCTGAAAACAAAGCGACTTCCCCCCTCCCGTGGGCATCAGCACCAGCAGGTCCTCTCCCCTCAGGGAGGCCTCGATGACCTGCTCCTGGCGCGGCCTGAACTGCTCCAATCCGAAGACGCGGCGGAGGGCGAGTAAGGTCAGAGGGAGGGCGACGTCCGTCGCGGTCGCCGGGGCGCTGGCCCTCGAGGAAGGGGTCGAATTCGAATCATTCGAATTCGAGTTCCCCGAGCTCACCCGCAGCGTCAGCTGGTCGCGCGGGCGCTGCCTGCCGTCGAGGTCGAGGAGCGAGGGCGCGGAGGGAGGGGCCGCGGCGGTGAGGACGAGGGCGGCGCGGCGGCGGGCGAGAGGGGGGAGAGGAGGAGCAGCGCTGTTCGTCGTCGTCGCTCCTGTTCCCGCTCCCGCTCCGAGGGAGGACCTCCTCCTCTCGCCGTCTTGCTGCGAGAGGCTTCGAGCGCGGGAGGGAGGGAGCGAGAAGCGGGGAGGCAGGGCGGCGGCCTTGTTGCCTTTTCCCTTGATTTGCTCGTCATCGTCGTCGTCGGAAGACTCGATAACTTCTTCTTCTTCCTCGTCGTCGTCGTCGTCGTCGTCCGAGATGAAGACAGGTTCTTCGTCGGCGAAGCCCACGTCCCAGCTCTCATGCTGCTGCTGCTGCTGCTCGCGCTTCACCCGGGCGGAGGAGGAAGGGGGAGCAGCAGCAGGGGCGGGAACCGCAGCTCTCTTGTTGTTCTTGCCCTTGGCGCCGCCGCCGAGAGAAGGAGGAGGAGGAGGCGCGTTCTCTTCTTCCTCCTCCTCTTCCTCTTCCTCTTCCTCGTCGTCGTCGTCAGAGAGGAACTCTTCGTCGTCGTCGTCGTCGTCGTCGTCGTCGTCGTCGTCGTCGTCATCTCCAGAGAGAGAGTCGCGCTCTTCGTCTTCGTCGTCGTCGTCAGCAGCAGCAGCGGCGGCGGCGCCGCGGCGGAGCAGGAAGTCGATAAACGCTCCGACCTCTCCGTCGTTTGCCGCAGCGGCGGTTGCAGAAGAAGAAGGGCCGGCGCCGCTTCCTCCGCCATTTCCTCCGCCGTTTCCTCCGTTCGTGTTGATCACTCGGAAGGCCTCGTACGCCGCGGCGATGGGCCGCTCGCCGAAGGTGTTGCCGTAGCCTATGTTTTTTTGGTTTTGGAGAGGGGAAGAAAGAGAGAGAGAGAGAAAGAAAAAAGGTTGAGGTTTTGAGTTGAGGAGTCGTGAAAATAGAGAGCGTCGAGAAATTGAATTTCAAATGCCTCCTTCAATTGTCGCCGCTTCTTCCTCTCTCTCTCTTCTTTCTCCGAATCCTCCACACGGCAGGCGCGCGGAGAAGGTCGAGGATCACGCGCTCACGCACCGAAGTCGAGCACGGCGCGCACGACGGGCGGGTAACTCGCGTGCGAGGAGCTCATTTTTCGAAAATGAATGTTGTTCGAAACGAAACGCTGAGAGCGATTCGATCGAGGAAGAAGTGCTCAGAAAAAAAATCGACGAAACGAACAAAGAAGAAAAAAAAGCGAAGCGAAAGCTCTTCAATCTCTTTTAGTTTCTCTAGTCTCTCTCTGCACCCACTTTTGCGATCCATCCAATCGCCCCCGGACGCGTTCGCATCGATAGTTTCTGTTGACCGCGAGAGAAAGAGGAGAAAGCGGGGAAAATGAAGTGAAAAAAAGAAAGAAAAAAAGCCATACGAAGCCACAGAGAGAGAGAGGCATGCCGCAGCTCGCCTCCCTGCCCCGAGACGCGCTCGTGCTGCTCCTCGACTCGACCCCGGCGCTGTCCCGCGCCGAGGCCCTGCTCCCCCGCGCCGAGGGGGAGGAAGGGGACGACAACGCCATCCTTGCCGTCGGCATCGACGCCGAGTGGGGCCCCACGGAGGACTCCGAGGAGGAGGAAGAGGAGGAAGAGGTCGAGGACGGAGGGGGAGGGGGAGGAGGAAGGAGACGGAGGAAAGGGAAGGGCCGGGCCGACGCAGCGACATTCGTACAGATCGCGCTCAGGCTCCGCAGGCCGCTCCCGCTCCCTCATCTTCCTCGTCCCCCTACCACGACGCTGGTGCTGCTCTTCGACCTGGTGGCGCTGGACCACGAGGCCGCCGCGCCGCTGCTGAAGAGGCTCCTCGCCGGAACGATCGCAACCGCCGCCGCTTCTTCTTCTTCCGATGACTTTTCTCCTCCGCCGCCGCTCCGCCTCGGCTGGGGCCTGAGAGGAGACCTCGCTGCCGTCGTCGCCGCCGGGGAGAAGCGCCGCGTGCCCGCTCTCATCGCGGCGGGGCGCGTGGCCAGGCCCGCGGTCGACCTTCGCGGGGCCGTCCTGTCCCTGCTGCGGCGCGAGAGGGAGAGAGGAGGAGAAAGAGGAAAAAGTCGAGCTGGAGGAGCTGAGACCCATTTCGGCCTCGGGCTCGCCGCGGCCGTTTCCTGTTTTCTGAAAGTGGAGCTCGACAAGAGTCACCAGCGGTCCTCCTGGGGTAAACGGCCGCTGTCCCGGGGTCAGCTGGACTACGCGGCGCTGGACGCGGCGATCCTGCTGGACCTGGCGGAGGCGGTCGCTCGGAGGCTGGATGACGGAGGCGGGAACGGGAACGAGGGAAGCGAGAGCGAGAGCAACGGCGGAAGCGGCGAAACAGAAAAAGAACAAGAACGTGAGGAAGAAGAAGACTTGAGCCGCCTCTACTCTTCTCTGAGGGAGGAGTTCTCTCGCGTCATCGCCTTTGACGGAAGCCACTGCGGCGTCGTGACCGCCGGGGGCAAGGGAAGCGGCGGCGGAGTAGGAGGAGGGCGCAGGAGGCGCGGGCGGGCGAAGACGAAGGGAGAACAACGACAGAGAGCCGCAGCAGCGACAGAAGGAGAAGAAGAAGCTGAAGAAGGCGACGACGACGACGACGACGACGACGACGACGACGACGACGACGACGACGACGACGACGACGACGACGACGACGACGAGGAAGAAGTCCCGAAACCTCCTCCCCTCCCGCCTCCCTGGCAGTGCCCCTCGCGGGCCAAGTTCTTGGTGGAGAACAACGAGGGCGCGCGGCAGCTGCGGCTATGGGGAGTAGACGCTGCGAGCTTTCCCCCTTCGCTCTCTTCTTCCTGTTCCTATTCTTCTTCGCCGTCGTCTTTTTCTTCCTCGTCTTTTTCTACGTCGTCTTTTCACTCCTCTTTCTCCTCCAATCTCGGCCGCGGGGCCAGGGCCACGGAGAGGTCCGACGCGCTGCTCTCTGCCGCCGTGGCCGAAGGGAGGGTGCTGCTGACGAGGAGCAGGGCGCTGCTGCAGCTGGAATCGCTCTCGGCTTCTTCTTCGCCCAAGGTCTCTCACATTCACCTCCTCACTTCTTCTTTTTCTTCTTCTTCTCCTTCCTCTTCGAGCAAGAGCAAGGGCAAGGGCAAGAACAAAAACAAGAACGAGAACGCTCCCCCTGCCAGGGAGCTCGCCGCGGCCGTCCTGAGGCACTTTGGCATCCGTCCCGGCGTCGGCAGCGGAGGAGGCAAAAGCGGAAGCGGAGACGGAAACGGAAACGGAAACGGCGAAGGAGACGGCGACGGCGACGGCGACGGCGAGAAATTAACTTCCTCTTCTCTTTCCTCGTCGCTGCTCTCCCGCTGCTCGGCCTGCAACGGCGACTTCCTCCCGAGACCCTTTGCGCGGGAAGAGCTCCCGCAGATGGTCCTCGACGCGCTCTCTCGCGGCGTCGGGAGGAAGAAGAACAGGAGCAAGAATGGGGGACGAGTCGTGAGTGAAGGCGCTTCTTCTTCTTCTTCTTCCGCCGCCGCCGCTGCTGCTGCTGCTCCTTCTCCTCAGCCGCCGCCGCCTCTCGCTCTCCTCCCGTTCCCGGAGGACAAGGAGCTGTGGGTCTGCTCCAACCCGCGGTGCGCCAAGGTCTACTGGAACGGCGGAATGTACGCGCGCGCGATAGAGAGGATGACGCGGCGGCTCGAAGGGGGGCTGCTGAGTTGAAGATAAATGAAAGCTTTTTCGAGTTTTTCGAATTCGGGGTTTTTTTTTCGTCGTTTCGGGATAAAAAACTCGCTCTCTTTCTCTCTCTCTCTCTCTTTCCCGCTTCTGTCATTGTAAATTCTTTCCAACTGGCATTCGTTTGCTTACACACTGTATATCGATTCGACCAAAAGAAAGAAGGAAAAACTCTACTTGCGCTTCTTCTTCGGCTTGGTCTTTGCCTTCGGCTTCCCTCCTCCGCCACCTCCATACAAGCTCGACGCCTTCTTTTTCCGTTTCTTCCCCCCAGCTCCGCCACCGCCTTTGCCCTCCTCTCCGTCCCCTCCTTTCCCGGCACCCGCCGCGGCAGCGGGAGCCATCGCCCACGGGTCCTCGTCGTCGTCGAACTCGAAACCGATACCGGCCCCTCCCCTGTCGCCGGCCTCGCCCCCTCCGTCGTCGTCGCCGTCGTCGCCCGGGGCGACTTCGGGGTCGAGTTTAATAAAGCACCTCGCCACTGCTTCCACCCTCGCGGCGTCGGCCTGGACGTTGACGACGGCAAGGGTAGAAGAGGAAGGGACGATCGTGGCGCGGTAGAGGCGCCCTTTCAGGTCGAAACGGACCTCGTGCTCTCGGTTCTGAGAAGCTTCGTCGCTGCCGTTTCCGTTGCCGTTAAAGCCGTTGCCGTCGATGCCGTTGCCGTCACCGCCGCTCTTGTTCTTCTTCTTCTGCGAGGGGCCCGCCACCAGCAGCCTCCCGACGACGCCCGCGTCCCCGGCCAGGTCCATCCTCCCGCCCTCGACGGCGTCCTCGAGCTCCACCAGGAAGCGAGAAGCAGGGAGGCGGTCTGGGACGAAGAGCGGGATTCCCGAAGAGTGGTTGTTGCTGTTGGCCGCCGCCGGAGGAGGGGCGGCAGCTCCGTTTGTCGCCGCTCCCACTGCTGCTGCTATTGCTGTTGTCGCTGCTGCTGTTATTGCTGTTGTCGCTGCTGCTGTTGTTGCTGTTGTCGCTGCTGCTGCTGCTGCTGCTGCTGCTGTTGGTGCTGTTGGTGCTGCTGCTGCTGCTGCTGCTGCTGTTGCTGCGTTCGCTGCAGCTACTGCTGCTGCTCCACTCCCTCTCGCCGCTGCCGGCTTCGGAGGGGAGGGCACGGAAGCGGCGGCAGCCGGAGGAGGAGCAACAGCGGCGGCAGCGCCAGAAGAGGGCCCTGCCGCTTCTTCTCCCCGCTCTTCCACTTCCTCCTCCTCCGCTCCGCCCATGCCCAGGGCCTCTCGCAGGGCGTTGGCCTTCAGGGCGAGAGGCTTGCCGTCGGAGGAGTCGTCGGAGGACGTCGCGGGCTTCGGGGGCTGTGTGGTTTTTGTTTTTGTTAGGTGGTTTTCGGGAAAGGCGGAGGGAGGAGGGGGGGTCAGAGGTCGACGAAGAGGTCGAGTCCCTCTATCTCGATCGATCGATGGCCGATTCAATCCAATTCAATTCGTTCTTCTTTCTCTCTTGTCTCCCTCTCACCTTGCTAGGCGTCGCGCTCTTGATCCAGTCCGGCACGGGAGACACGCTCTTCTCCTCCCTCGGAGGCTTGACCGGCGTGACCTTGGCGCTGGCTGTGGCGGCGGCCTTGGCGGGCGAAATGCCCGGAGGGGCGGCGGTCGCGGCATCGCCGATGATGGCATCGCCGCCGTTTTTCGCATCATCGCCTTCGCTGGCGTCGTCGCTCAGCAGGGCTCTCGCTCCGGCAGCGGTCGCTCTGGCCGCAGAGGCGAGCCTGAGGGCGTTGACCAGCGGGAGGGCCTCGTCGTCGGAGGACATTTTTTCAGAGCTCCGAGCTTTGCTTTTTTGCTTTTCAGAGAGTTGAAGGGGGAAAAAAGTGAGAGTGCGACGTCGAATTTTCTTCAGAACTTTTCTTCAGACGACAAACGACGAAAAAAAAAAAATCCAATGGCCGACGCCGAAATCGACGATGAGGGAAGCAGGGGCAAGCGCAACGACGCCGGCGGAGGCAGCAGCGCCGAGAGCGAGGCCGAGTCGACCAGCGCGCCTACTGCGAGCGGCGATGCGTTCCTGGACGCGGTGAAAGGAATCTCCGATGACGCCGCCGTTGAATTCGACCAATATGCACCAGCGCCGGCGGCGACCTCGACCTCCTCCTCCTCCGCCGCCGTCGCCGCTGCCGCTGGCTCCGCTGCCTCCGCAAACAACCCCGCTCCGCCAAAGCCCCCGTCACACGCCGCCGCCGCTCCGGGCCCTTCCCTCTCCCGTCGGAGCTCCATGGTCTCCAGTCCAGCTTTAACGGAAGAAGAATCGGCGGCCAAGGCGGCGGCACTCGAGGCAAAACGCCTCGCAGACGCCGAACGCCGGAAAGAGCTCGTCGCCCAGCTCGAGCAGCTCTCCGAAACTTTAAAGGTCTACGAAAGAGAACACGACTTCTTCTATACAGGCCTTTCAGGATGGGGTATTTTTTGCGGCATGGTCGTGTTCTTGTCTACCTGGGTAACCGGATTGAGCGGCAGTTTGAGCCTGGGAACAGCGACGGCGGGAAGGTCGCGAGCTATTCAGATCACGATCGCCGCGGCCGGGATTGTGGGCGGGCTTTTTTCGACGGCGCAGCGCGTCTGGAGCCCCGCGGTGCGGTCTCAGTACTACAAGAATGCACGAGACGACTATGCGCGGCTGAGGAAAAAGTGCAAGGCTGCCCTCGGGGGCAACTCCGACGGAAGCGGAGAGGCGTCGCTCGCGGCGCTGGAGTCGGCAGTGAGGTCCATCTCCGCGAAAGCAGGTGAGAGGTTTTTGAGTTCTTTTCTCTTCTTCTTCTTCCTGGTCCTTTTATGCTCTCGTCTCTGCGCCGAAGGGGGAAGAGAAAAGAGAGAGAGGGAGAGAAAGAGCTCTTCTCGTTGTTTCTTTTTTCTTTCTCTTGACGGGGAAAAAAAAACATTTTTTCTCAACCTCTTTCTTTTTTTCTATTTCTTTTTCAAAAACCAAATCCACTCCCATTTCTCAGACGATTTGTACGAGCGCTCCCCTGATATTCCTGTAGACGCGGACGGGTTCCTCCTCGAGCACGGGAGGCTCTCCTATTCTATACTTTTAGGGTTCGGCGCTGCTTTCTACCCGTGCGCGGCCTGCTGCTCTCCTGCCGGGCCGAAGAAGCCCGCCGACGGCCGCGGAGGAGGGAGGGACGACTTGGTTTGAGATCCATCTTTCTCTTTTTCTTTCTCTTTCTCGATTGTAAATAGGTGCTTTTTGTTGTTGGAGAAAAAGACAAACGCAAATTATTGACATGAAAACTTGACAAGAAGAAGAAGAAAAGCAAAAACAAAAAAACTCAGGTTGATGGAAAGGAAAACAAAAATAAAATAAAATGCATTCTCTCTCTCTCTCTCTCTCTCTCTCTCTCTTACTTTCTCTCTCTCTCTCTTTCCACCACCACCTCTGCACTCCGCCACTCTCTCTACAAGTAAAGCCCCTCGGGCGTCGTCGCCTGCTTCCTGTAAAGAACGCGCTCCTTCGCCTTTTTGAAATCGGCATGGCAGACGCACGTGCGCCTCTCCCTCAGGGCAGCCATCCCCGCCTCGGAGCAGCACGCCTTGATGTCTGCCCCCGAGAGGTCGTCCTTGGCCAAAATAAACTCCTCGAGGTTGACGTCTGGAGCCAGAGTCATCCTCGAGGTGTGGATGCCGAAGATGCGCCTCTTGGTCTTGGCGTCTGGCAGAGGGAACTCGATCTTGCGGTCGATTCGCCCCGGGCGGATCAACGCAGGGTCGAGCGATTCGATCTTGTTTGTGGCCATGATGACTTTGACGTCCCCTCGCGCGTCGAAGCCGTCCATCTGGTTGAGGAGCTGTGTGGGAGGGAAAAAAGAGAAAGAAGAAAGAGAGAGGGAAAAAGAGGTGAGTTTTTTTCTCGTTTTTTTTAACCTTTTCGACATCGCCGGGGTTCTTCTCTCTCTTTTTCTATTCTCCTTCTCTCCTCTTCTCCACCCCTCTTCTTACCTCGAGCATCGTCCTCTGGATCTCGCGCTCGCCACCGGACTGTGAGTCGTACCGCTTGGTGCCGATCGCGTCGACCTCGTCGATGAAAACAATCGACGGCGCCATCTCGTCCGCCGCTTTGAACAGTTCGCGGACGAGCTTGGGCCCGTCGCCGAGATACTTCTGGATGAGCTCGGATCCCACGACGCGGAGGAAGGTGGCCGAGGTGGAGTTGGCCTGGAAGAGAGGGGGTAGGGATGGGGGAAGAGAATGAGCTTTTTTTGTTTTTCTTGGAAACTATCGAGCGTCGAACGAAAGAAAAGAAAAAAAAAACGATTTCGAAAAAAAGAAAAATTCGAAAGAAAAAAACTCACCACCGCCTTGGCCAGCAGCGTCTTCCCCGTCCCTGGCTCCCCGTACAGGATGACCCCCTTGGGTGGCTTGATCCCGACGTCCTCGTAGAGCTCCGGGTGCGTCAGGGGCAGCTCGACGGCCTCCTTGATCTCCTGGACCTGGGGCTCGAGGCCGCCTGTGATTTGAGAAAGTTTTGATCATTTTTTTTTCGAGTTGAGTTTTTCTTCTTCTTTCTTCGACCTCGAGACCTCGACAAGAAAAAAAAGCAAAATGAAAACTTCGGAAAAAGAACAACTCACCGACGTCGGCGTACGTCTCCGGCGGGGCCTTGTCGACCTTCATCACGGACACCATCGGGTCGGCGTCGTCGGCCAGCACGCCGACGATGGAGAGAGCCTTTGAAAAGGGTTTTTTTCGAAAAGTTTTCGTCATGAGCTCTTTTCGGGTTTTTTGTTGTTGTTGTCGTTCGCAAACGAAAGAAGAAGAAAAACTTTCTTTTTCCCCTCTTCTCCTCTCCTCACCTTGTTGTGCAGCAGCACCGAGCACCCGGGCTCCAGCAGCGACCTGTCCACGAACGACATGATCGTCACGTAGTACTCGGGCCCGACGGATGAAGAGACGATCGCGTGAGACTCGTCGACGATCTCCTCCAATGTGCCGACGCTCATCGGCGAGCCGCGGAGGTCGTCGACCTTTGACCTGTCGCCGTCCTCCTCCTCGTCCATGTCGACTCCGCCTGCTCCAGCCGGCTTGGGCTTCAAAGCCTCGTGCGAGGCGACAAACTCCTCCTCCATCAGCAGCCAGTCTTTCAGGCGCTCCAGCTTCAAAAGCCTGAGGCGGCATTTGGCGGTGGGGACGACTGCGGGAAGGCGCCCCGCCGCGCCGGCGGCGGCGTCGCGGCGGCGCTGCTTGCGGCCGATGCGAGGGGGAGGGGCCGGGGGCTCCCACTTCTTCTTCTTCTCCTGTTGTTGTCGAGGTGGGAGGGGGTGGGGGGTGGAGAGAGTTGTGAAGGTGAGCGTGAGAGAAGAAGAAGAAGAAGAGGTCGAGGTTGAAAAAAAAACGAGAGCGAAAGGAGGCGCGCCTCGATGGAAAAAAGTTTCGTTTTTCTCCTTCTCGAGCTCTCATCGTCTCTCTCTTCCTCTCATTATCTTTCTTTCTCTGTCTCCTTCTGCGAGCAAGACCAAGCGCCGTGTCGCTGCACGCGTGGCGTGAAAGAAAAGGGAGAGAGAGAGCGCAGAGCGGAGAAACGAGGAGGAGCCATTCGAAGAGAGAGAGAGAGAGAGAGAGAGCGAGAGAGAGGCATCGAAGGGATCGATCGCGCGAAACGACGCATTCGTTTTCTCTGCAAGCTGCTTCCACTCCTTTTGCAAGCCCCTTACCTCTTTCTTCTTCTCCGCGCCGGGAGCCTGGCCGGGGAAACCGGCGCCGCCGCTCTGTCCTTGGCCCATCGCGAGAGTGAGTGGGTGTGGGTGGAAGAAGGTGTGGTTGTGGGAAGCGAGAAAAGTTTTTTTTCTTTTCGCTGTCGATGGAGAAGAGCAAGAGTCGATGCCCTTCCGCTTTCTCTTTCTTTCTCTCCTCTGTTTGCTCTACTTGAGCTCGTGAGCCTCCTGTCGCTGGGAGGGGAGAGAGAGGGACCCCTCGAAACTGCACGCGTTCAAAAAAAGAAGAGAGAGCGCTGGAGAAGGGCGTTTCTCGAGCGAAATGAAATGTGATTGAAGCGATGCAAGGGTCGAACGACGAAGACGAAAAAAACGCTCGCTTCATTTCTTTACACACTGCTGCTGCTCCTCGCCGCTTCCGCCACCGCCTCCTCCAGCTCCCTCTCGACCCCCTCAGAAACCCGCCCCTTCCCCCTCCCTCGGGCCCACTCCAGCGCCTCGAGCGCCGCGTTGAGGGCAAACGCCGGGCCAAGGGCCTTGGAATTAGGAGAATGAGAAGCTCCTCCTCCTCCCTTGCTGACGCGCCTCAGGAGCGACAGCGCCTCTTCCTGTTCTTCTTCTTCGCCTTCGCCGCCGCGCCTCCTCTCCCTGGAGGAGAGCCACGCGAGCGGAAGCATGACTCTGGAGGCCCAGGGGCCCAGCAAGGCGCAGGGAGAAGGAGGAGGGACCGGAGGTCGAGCTTCTTTTCCTCCTTTCGCTCCTTCTCCTTTGTCGTTGCCGCATTCGTTTTCGCCGTTGCCGTTTTCGTTGCCGTTTCCGTTTTCTTCTCCCGAGAGCCAGCTCGCCCACGGAAGAGCAGCGGCCCCGACTTCGCCCCGCTTCGGCGCCCTCGACGCCGCGAGCAGCAGCGCCTCGGAGACCCTTCGTAGCTCTCTCGCTTCCGAAAATCCCCTAGCAGAAGAAGGGAGGCAGCAGCGGCAGCCGCGGAGGAAACGGGCCGCGAGCGAAGCGGCGGCCGCTTTCGTCTCCGCCTCCTTGTCCTCGTCCTTATCTTCCTCGGGCAGCAGCAGCAGCTCGAGGCAGCGCAGGCAGGCGGTCCTCGCCGGGGCCAGCGCGAGCCAGAGAGGAGAGGAAGAAGAAGAAGAGGAAGGAGAGGAGGTGGCAGCGGCTTCTTCGGCGGCATCAGCAGCAGCTGCGGCCGCGACGACGAGAGGGGCGTCGCCTTCCTCCTTCTCCCCCGTCCCTATTCTCAGCAGAGCTGCCCGAAGCCTTCCGAGGGGCTCTCCTGCTTCCCCACGAGAGTTCGAACGGCGAGAGAAGCGGCGAGCAGAGCAGCTCTCGGAGGAGCGCCAGATTTTTTCTGCGAGCCGCCACAGCCGCGGGTGCCCCGAGGAGCACTGCAGCCACCCGCAGGTCCTTCCCAGCGCCCTGGAGGCGAGTTCGGGCTCCAGGGCGAGCGTCGGGAGGAGGAGGTCGATTGAGGAAGAAGAATCGGAAGAAGAGATGGCAGCGAGCGCGGCAGAAGAGAGAGCCCCCTCGAAAGAAACAGGATCGGAGAGCCAAGCGTCAGCGCGCGCCCTCGCCGGCAGTCCCTCGAGAGGGGTCATCGCCTCGACGGCGGAGGAGAGCGCGAGGGAGAGGCGCGCCGGGAGGGGAGGAGGAGCCGAGGCTGCGGTTGCGGCAAAGACCTCTCTCGCTCCGCTCTCCCCTCCCTCCTTCTTGTTCCTCAGCAGCGAGAGCGACGGCCGAGGCAGAAGAGCTCGCTTCCCTCCTTCCTTCCTGACTAGAACGCTCATCGCCGCGGCGGCGGCCGCTGCTGCGAGCTGCGCCTGAGCCCGGGCGAGTGCCTGGCGGGTGACCCCGGCGCGGCCCAGCGAGAGCAGCGCGGCGCGAGGGAGGAGGGTGAAGGCAGGAGAAGAAGAGGTCGAGGAGGAGGTCGAGGAGGTCGACGAACGATGATGCCATCGATGCTCATCTTCTTCTTCCCCTCCGCTGCTCCCCCTCCTGCGCCTCTTCCGCCTCGCCGCTCCCTCGACGACGAGGTAATCCCTGTCCAGGGCTTCGCCCAGGCTCAGCGCGCCCACGGCCGGCGGCGGGAGCTCGAGGCGGAGCATCTTGCAGACGGAGAGAGATTATTTCTGAAGAGTGACTTCGTTTTTCTTCTTTTTTTCTTTTATTTCAAACAAAGAAGAGCGACAGAACTTTCGATTCTTCGCTCTCTTTTCATTCTTCTTCCTCTTCTTCTTCTCCTTCTTCTCCTCCGAGTTCTCTCCACTCGCTCGCGAGACAGAGAGAGACAGAGGCACACAAGCACAGACACGGCGACACGAAGACAGCGCCTCCACGAAGCCAGCAACAACAATGAACAACACCACGACCAACAAAATCGCGGCGCCGCCCGGGACGCCCGCCCGCCTCGCCGCCGCGGCCGAGGCCTCCGGAATCGCGCGCATGGGCAAGCTCCGCGCGGCGCTCGCCGCGGCCCTGCGCGGCGCGCTGTCGTCGACGGACTACGAGGTAAAGAAGAGGGGAGAGGAGGAAATGGAGGAAGAGAAAGAGATGAAGAAAATGAGAATTGGGAATTCGACGATGGCGCGTCGTCGAAAGACGGAGAAAAGAAGAAAAAAACTCAACAACAACCTCTTTTTTCAACCCCAACCTTCAAACAACAACTCCAGGAATTCCGTGCCTGCTTCCCGGACTTCGCCGACGACGTCACCCTGGCCCTGCACGACCTCTACCGCCAGGTGCTCCACGCCGCGAGGGCGCACTCGGAGGCCGAATTTGAAGAAATTTGCCAGGACGCGGGCGTGCTCGACTCTCTGGCGTCGGCAGAGGCCGTGGCCCTCGCAGCCGAGGGCGGGGCGCCCCCGGAGGCCGCAGCCCGCGGGGCGCGCGTGGCCGCCAAGAGGGCCGAGACGGCGAGGCTGCGCGAGGCGTTGGCAAAAGCGCGAGAGGAGCAGAGGGAGCTCGACGAGCAGCTGAGGGCGAGGAGGGGCGACGCCGAGGCGGCCGCGAGGAGGTTTGCTCGCGTCGGCGGGGACCTGGAGCTGCTCGCCGCCGCCGCCGCGACGGTGGTCGTCGATTAAGGTGTGAGTAGGAAGAGAGAATGAGAGTTTGTCTGTAAATCTAGAACAAAGAGGTTTTTTCGGAGTTTCAGGTCAGTTTTTTTTAATCAATTTTTTTTACAAAAAAAGTGCGATTTTTTTCTTCTACTGCGGCGCAGCACTACCACCTCTAGTGTTGAGCGCCGCGACTCTCTGCTGCAGCTCCGGCCTGCCAAGGCGCGCCAAAAACTCAAGTTGCTGCGCCCTGTCGAGGCGCGACAGCTGCTGGAGAAGGCGCAGATCTACCGCCAGGGACGAGGGCGAGTCGGAGCCTCCGGATCCGATGCCGTTGCCCGGTGGCTGCCACTGCAGCTGCGGCGGCGGCAGCGACGGCGGAGGAGGAGGCGGAGGAGGAGCCGCAGGCCGAGTCGCGGGCAGCGGCACCGCGCTGGCGGCCTGCAGCGCCGAGAGCGCCCTCTGTGCCTGCTGGATCCGCGCCGCCTCAGAGACGGCCGCGTTCGCGCGGCGCGGCGCGAACAGCTGCGGCGGCTGGACGAGGCGTGGCCCTGCCCCGTTGCCGCCACCGCCGCCGCCGCCGCTGAGCTGCTCGTCTCTCGCCGCGGCGAGGGACGAGGGCTGCTGCTGCTGTTGCGGCTGTGGCGTCGGCTCCGGAGCGGGCTGCTGCTGCTCCTGCAGAGGTCTCGGAGGGAGCCTGACGTGGATGCCTCGCTGGGCGGGGGCCGTGAGGGGCCGCTTGCGGGAAGCGGCAGCAGCAGCAGCGGCAGCGACAGGCGGCGGCGGCGCGCGGCCGGCGACGCCTCCTCCGACGACGACGCGAGCGGAAAGGTCGTCTTCGTCCTCGTCGCTCGAAGAGGAAAGGACGATGACTTCTTCCTCCTGGTGTGGCAGGAGAGGTGCAGGAGGAGGAGGAACAGCAGCAGAGCGAGGGCGAGGGGCAGCGCCGGGGGCCGCTGCTGCTTGCTGTTCCTCTGTCTCAGCCTTGATGAGAATCTCTCCTCCGTCTCCAACACCTCCTGCTTCTGCTGCTGCTCCTCCCGCCGCGTCCTCTCTCGCCGCCGCCGCCGCGGGTCTCGAACCGTTTTGCAGAGCGACGGGAGGCGCAGCGGAAGCTCCTCCATTAGCAGTTCCTCCTCCTCCACTCTCAACCAGAATGCTCCTCCACGGTTCTCCCGCACCACGACCCGAGGGGCGCCACTCGCCCGTCGCGACGTCGACCTCGATCTCGGTCACCTCCTGGTCTTTCCTGTTGTTCCCGGAATCGAGCGACCTCAGCACCGCAGCCAGGAACCCGTCCCTGCGCACCCGCCGCAGCGGCGCCGGCTTGGCCGGATTGTGAGGGCAGACCCATTTTCGAGTTTGGATCCCCATGGCAAGAAACGCAGACAGCTCGAACGCCGACGAGGGCCCCCCCGAGGAGTCGTCGAGGCGGGCAGGGTCGCGGAGGCGCGCGCCGGTCAGCGGGCAGCGCAGGGAGACGGTGGAGGTGCCCACGACGAGGCACTCGTCGTCGTCGCTGGAGTCGTCCTGGCCTTTCTTCTTGGTGCTGACGCCGTTGGCGGTTATTTCTTCTACTTCGTCCTCTTCCTCGTCGTCGGCGCCTCTCTTTCTCTTTCCTCCGCTTCCTCCACTCATCGACCTCTTCACCCGAGACAGCGCCTCCTCGGGGCTCTCCGCGGCGCCCACAAGCGCCTCGATCTCCGCCGCGGACCTCCTCCGCACCAGCCTGACTACCACGGCGAAAGACCGCTCGGGGCTCTCGCAGGCAGATGCGAGCAGCACGCGGTTGCCCGCGCCGGCGCGCGCGAGCCGGCCGACGGACGCCGCGGCGTCTCGCGCGCCGGCGCCCAATTTCGCAGAAGCGGCGCGGGCGAAGAGCGGGGAGTGCAGGAGGCCGTTTATGCGGAGCTCGGCGTGGCGGGGCCAGTGGCAGCGGGAGGGGACCTCGTCTCCCAGCAGCACCGAGGAGACGTGGAGCTCGACGGAGCCCGGAGGAGGTTGAGGAGGTTGAGAAGAGGAGTTCGCCGCCGCCGCTGCCGCTGCCGCTGCCGCCGCCGCCGCTTTCGCAGCGCTCTCCGTGAGCGCCCTTTTCGCCTCGGGCGACAGGGAGAAGCGCACCTCTGCCGCGGCGGGCCTGTCGCCCTCCTTGGCCCCGGGGTACTGGGCGGAGGGCATGTGGAGCGTGGCGGGCCCGCGGCGGAGGAAGACGGGAGGGCAGACGAGCCCGGCGCGCGCGGGGGCTTCGGTTGTCATCGTCGAGGTCCAGGTCGAGGTCGAAGAAGTGCCGTTGCCGCCGTTGCCGCCGTTACTGGAGAGTCTCCCCCAGTTGTTCTGGTTGCCGCTCCCGTGCGCCAGGTCGGCTGCGGGGGTCCAGCACGGGTCCGCGTCGGCGAGGCGGCAGGCCTCGCACAGGAAGGAGCGGCGGACGCGGGCAGGCACCCTCCAAGCCGTTGTCGAGCTCGCATTCTTCGTCGCTGCTCCGGGAGGGAGGGGAGGCAGAAGGCTCTCCGCCGGTAGCACGCAGCGCGCGTGCTGCCAGACCCCGCACCCGGGCCCGCAGCACTGTACCATGGCCTCGGCGGCCGAGTCGACGTTGCGGCCGCAGAGGCACCGGATCGAGGTGTTGCCGAACGCCGGCGGGGGCAGCGACGAGAGCGGCGGCGGCAGGGGAGGCGCGATGAGGTTGAGGTTGTTGCGGTTGACCCCCGTTGCTGCTGCGTTTGCTGCTGCGTTCGCTGCGTTTTCTGCTGCTGCTGTCGCTACTGTCGCTGCTGCTGCTGCTGCTCGCGCCAGTGCGGCGTTGGCCGCCGCCGAGGCCGGGGGAGGAGCAGCAGCGGCACTTCTTCCTCCTCGACCTCCGCCGCCACCGCTCCCCATGACGACCCTCGCCGTTCTCTGCGAAGGGGAAGGGGCCGGGACGGCCCCCGCGCCGAACACGACGAGAGCAAGGCCGTAAGGGTCCGGGAGGCCGTTGCGGAGCGCGCAGATGGAGACGAGGGCGCGGGCTATGGTTTGGGTGGAGTTGCGGTTGAAGAGAGAGAGAGAGAGAGAGAGAGGTTAGCGAAGAAGAAGAGAGGGCGACGGAGAGCGACGAGCGATTGATGAAGAAAAAAAAAGAGAAAGAAAACAGCGGCAGCGTGCGGCCTCGAGAACCCCCGTCGTGCCCTCCAGCCAACTCGTCAGAGGGAGCTTCTCTGTCTGCTGCTCCCGCTGATAAACACGGAAGAGCCTCCGAGGGGAAAGAGACACACAGAGAGAGAGAGAGAGAAAGAGAAAGAAGCTCCACTACCGATATCTCAGTGCTCTCTTCTCTCTTCCAAAAAACGCACCGATGGCCTCCCTCTTCGAGTCCCCCTCCGAGCCCCGCAGCACCGCCAGGACCTCCCTGATCAGCACAGGCTTCACCGTGTGGGCCGGCACGCCCGCGGTCTTTCCCACGAAGCGCAGGGCGGCCAGCAGCTCGGGCTTGTGGAGCGACGGGAGCGCGCCGGCGAGGTCGTCGTCAGAGGACGCCGACGGCGGCAGCGGCGTCGGCGTCGAAGGAATGCCTCCTCCTCCGCCTCCTCCGCTGGTGCTCGCCGGGCCGCCTCGCATAGCGGCCTTCCTCCTGTGCTCTGTGTCGAGAGAGCGCCTAAGACAAGCCTCTATCATCTCTTGTACTAGGAGGAGAAAACAAAGGGGGAGAGAGGGCCCCCCGACGACTAAGCTCTCTCTCTCTCTCGTCGACGACGACGAGAGCTTGCTTTTTTTTTTGCTGAAGTGTTTTCTTGCACTTCAGCGTTTTCTTGCAATCGCTTTTATCGACGAGAAGAAAAAAACGAAAGATGTTCTCCGACCGCTCCCCCACAGCTCTGCCCGCGAGATTCTCCTCGTCCTTCCTCGACAGCACGAAGCTGGTAAGCGTGCGCGATCGCTGCCTCGGTCAGAAGAGCAAAGCGAGGAGTTTAAGAGGTCGAAAAGGGCGGGGAGAATGTGTCACTCGCTCGAATGGTTTCATCGCGCCGAAACTCAACCTCTTCCCGCGCCCCTCCTCCATCCATTCATCTTCTCTCTCTCAACCTCAAACCAGGCCGACCTCCCGCCGCGCACTGCCACCTTGCGCGACCTCGCCCCGGCGGAGAAGGCGAAAGTCTCCAGCCTGCTCCGGCGGGTGCTCTCGCTGTCCGAGGACAACCGGCGCCTTTCCTCCTCGGCCGCGGCGACCGCGGCGACGCGCGAGGAGGAAACCCTCGAGCTCCGGAAGAGGCTCGACGTCGCGCTCGACTCCCTGTCCGAAGCGAGGCGGAGGGCCGCGGCGGCAGAGGCGAAGCTGCGGGCCGCGGTGGGGTCTTGCGTGTGCGGGGCCGCGGCCGGGGCAAGTGAAGTCGGAGGAGCAAGAGGAGGCGAAGAGGAGGGAGAACGAGAAGAGAATTTCGGAAGCAGGAGCAGGAGCAGCAGTAACAGCGAAGCGAGGACAGCAGCTCCTCCTACTCGAAGAAACCTCGTCTTCAACGAAGCCAGGGGCGCCTTCGAGTTCGAAGCGAAGGAGCAGCGCGGGCAGCAGGGGCAGCCGCGGAGGGGGGAAGCGGCAGAGGCCGCTTCCTTTGGCAGCAGCGACGCTTCTGCTTCCGTCGCCGTTGTCACTTCTGCTCCTCCTCCTCCTCCGAAGCAGCAACAGCGAGAGACGGCCAAGAGCCTCCAGGCGCTGGTCGCCGACGTCGAGGCGTCGCTCGCAGCCGCTGCCCTGCGGCGGTAGAGAGAAGAGAAAGAGAGTTTTTTTTCGAATTTCATTTCGTTGTTATCAATTTTGTTTACACTCGAGTTTTTCGTCTTTCTTCCTTTCTTCCTTTCTTCCTTTCTTTCCTTCCTTCCTTCCTTCCTTTCTTTTTTCACTTCCGCTGCTGCCCCTTCTTCCACCGCACCACCTCGCACCCCGCCTCCCCGAACACGCCCTCGATCGGCGCTCCGGGCTTGGTCACCCTGACCCTCGCCCCGACGACCTCGAAAAAGGGACTAGAAGAAGAGCTCGAAGAGGTTTCTTTTTCTTTTCCTCCTCCTTTTTTTTCGTTTTCTTCGTTTTCTTCCTCCAAGAGCGCGTCGGCAATCCTCGCCGCCAGCGTCTCGACCAGCTGCGCCCTGGGGCCGTCGCGGACCACGCGCTGCGCGACGGCGTGGATCCTGCTGTAGTCGAAGGTGCGGGAGACGGAGTCGGCGGGGACGACGGAGGAGGAAGGTGAGCTCGAAGTTTTGGAACTTTTCGAGCCTTTCGACGACGACCGTTTCGAGCTGCTGCTTTCGTCTCTTTCCTTCCCTCCTCCTTCCTCTTCGGCGAGCACCGACCCCGCCAGGCCGTCGATGAACACCTCCGCGTCGACCTCGAAGCGCTGTCCGAGCTGGGCCTCGGCCGGGTGGACGCCGTGCCTGGCGAAGAAGGGCATGCGCGTGACGAAGACGCGGTCGAGGAGGTGGAAGGGGGTCGGGGGAGAAGAGGAAGAAGAAGAGGTCGACGAGAAGAACGACGGCAAGGAGATCGATGACGACGTCGCTGAAAGAATGCCTTCCATCCCCCAGCTCCCGGCGTGCTGCTGCCAGGCTCTCCGCGCAGAGGGCGAAACCAGCAGGCTTGCTGCGGCGCCGCGCATCGCAATTGAGATGGATGAGCTGAGAGAAGAGAGACAAGCGAGAGAGAAAAAAGCAAGAGAGAGAAATTGAGAATCGTCGAGAGAAAAGTGGAGCTGGCCAAAGGAAGGGTAGAGAAGAGGGGGGAAAAACTTCAACCCCGACCTCCCCGCTCCCCTCTTTCTCTCCCAGTTCCTCCGCCGTGAAAGAGAGACAGATAGACTTCCTCGCTCTCAAAGTAAAGAATATCGCGTTCGTTTTATAAAAGTTGGTTCATTTTACAAAAATAAAAAATAAAGTTTTCCTTTTCTTAATTCCTCGCCTTTGTCGACGCGCCCTTCCACCCCAACCCCGAAGCGTCGCCGACCTCGGCGTCTTCGGCGTAGTCCGCCAGCGTCGAGCACCGGTCGGGCTGCGCCCGCAGCTTCAGCAGCGCCTTGGCCTCGATCTGCCTGATCCGCTCGCGGGTCACTGAGTAGGCGGCCCCGATCTCTTCCAAGGTCTTGGGCCTGCCGTCGTCCAGGCCGTACCGCATGCGGAGCACGCCCGACTCTCGGGCTCCGAGGGTCTCGGCCAAGACGGACTCGACGTCCTTGGTCAGGCTCGAGGCGATCGCTCGCGCGAAGGCACCGGGGCGCGAAGGGCTGAGGTCGGCGGCGTCGCCGGCCTCGCCGGCCCCGCCGATGCCTCCGTAGCTGTCGTTGGCGGACCCCGACGCCCCCGAGCCGCCGCCGCCGCCGCCGCCCGTCGGGCCAGCGCTCGTCCCGCCGCCGCTCGACCCTCCGGCGCCAGCAGCAGCGCCTCCTCCGCTGCCTCCACCGCCACCCCCGGGGTCGTCGATCGACCTCGTGGTCGAGTAGACCCTCCTCAGGCTCGCGATCTTCTCCGCCGTGAACCCCGAGGCGGCCGCCACTTCGACCTCCGTCGCCGCCCGTCCGAGGGCGATCGAGAGGTCGTCCTCTGCTTTCTTGACGCGTGCCATCATCTCGTGCAGGTGCACGGGCAGTCGCACGATGCGCCCCTGCTCCGAGACGGCGCGCGTGACCGCCTGGCGGATCCACCAGTGCGCGTAGGTGGAGAACTTGAACCCGCGGGTAGGGTCGAACTTCTCTATGCCTCGCATCAGGCCCGTTAAGCCCTCCAGAACCAAGTCCTCGAGCTCCAAGCCTTTGCCGATGTAGCGTCGAGCGATCGAGATGACCAGCCTGGTGTTGGAGCCGACCATGCGCTCTCGCGCGGCAGCTCCGCGGTAGAGCCTGAGCTTGAGCTCCTCGACCGAGTCGAGGCCGGCGGCGGCTGCCCAGATCTTGGGGTCGAGGTTGTTGTTGGCGTTGTTGCTGCTGTTGTTGCTGACGCTGGTGCTGTAGCCGACGCTGCCGCCGAGGCTGCTGCTGCGAGCCCTGGTGCGGGGCTTTGGTGCAGGAGAGGCAGAAGAGGAAGAGGAAACGGAGGCGAGCGCGAGGGCCGCGGCGGCCTCGGCGGAAAAGTCCGACCGCGGCATCGCCTCTTCGTCGTTTTCGGTCTCGGCCTCCTCTTCAGCTCCTTCTTCCTCCTCCTCTTCGTCCTCGTCGGCAGCAACAGAAGCCTTGAGCAGCGAGCCCTTGCCCTTCGCCTTCCCGCCCACCAGCGCAGCAGCAGAAGAACCAGAAGAAACCTCGGAAGGCGACGACGAAGAGGAGGCGAGCAGCAGCTCGGCCCTGATCCCTTCGAGCCTCAAAACTTCTTGCACCTCCACGGCCAGCGACTTCTCCTCGTCGGCGTCGAGCAGGGGGTTGCGGGCGATGGCGCGCGCCAGAGGCGTGAGCTTGGCCCAGCCCGAGTCCGCGGCGAAGTTGGGGTTGAGGGCCGGGTCGCTCTTACTTCCGTTGTCGTTGCCGCTGCTGCTTTCGCTCTTGGAGTCGTTGCCGTTGCTGTTTTCGGAAGTCGACGACGACGGCGACGGCGAAGAAGACGTGGTCTTCCCTTCCTTCTCGAGGCGGCTCTTGGCCAGCAGGAGCGACGCCGAGGCCGCCGGGGACAGGGAGACGCCCGAGGCCGCCGTGGCCGAGGTCACGAGCCCGGCCGCGACGAAGGCCGGGCCGCGAGGGGGGAAGCCGGGCGCGGCCGTCGCTCTGCCGCCACCGCCGCCGCTGCTGCCGCTTCTTCCTCCTCTCGTCGCCCTGCTCCCCCGCGACGCGCGCGCCGCGTGCGCCGTGCGCGCCGAGCCCCCCGCGCCGTTGGACAGCGCCGAGCCCGTGGCGGCCCCTCGGCGGGAGGCCGAGAGGGAGATGGAGGAGGCGGAGGCGGAAGGAGAAGGAGGCGGCGGAGAGGAGGTCGAAGCCGCCGCCGCCGCTGCATTCCTCTGCTTGTGGTGGGCAAACGCCGCCGAGAGCGGCGAGGGGCTGGCAGGGATCGGCGCCGCCGGAGCGGGGGTCGCGACGCCAGCGCGGCGAGCCCTCGACGAAGAAGACGAGGGCGAAGAGGGCTCCGCTTCCGACGACGACGAGGAAGAAGAGCCCGCTTCCCTGCCCTTCTTCTTCTCGAGGAGAAGCGCGGCTTCCTTCGCTGCTTGGGAGGCCTTGATCGAGGCCGCCTTGGCCGAGGCCCGCTTGGCGACGACGGCGGCCGAAGGGTGCGACGGCGACGACGACGACAAGGAAGGGGAGGAGGCGGCTGCGACGACGGCGGGGGGCGCCGCGGTCGCGGGGGAGGCCCTCCTGGCCGCAGCGGAGGACAGGGCAGACAAGGAAGAGGAAGAAGACGAATAGGAGGTCTTTTTCTTCGAGGGGGGCGGCGGCGACGGCGAGCGAGCCGGGGAGGAGGCTGACGATGACGGCGATGATGCCGCCGGCGAAGAGCTCGAATTGGAAGAATTCACGCGCCTCTGCGCGCGCCTCGCGGCCCTCGCGGCGCGCCTCGCGCCCGTCTCGGCCAGGTAGGCCTGTCTGGCAGCGACGAGCTTGGCCTCGTCCTCGGCCTGGGATGGGAATTGGGGTGGGAGAGGAGAGGGAAAGAGAGAGATGAGAAGAGAGGTGGGCGCGAAAGCGTTGAAGAAGGCCCTTCGGCGGCTAGCCGCCGAAGGGCCGTTGGAGAAAAACTCTTCTCTCGCGCGGCGCTTTGTGAGTAAAAAAAAAAAACTGCCACGGAATGCGGCCCCTTCCTCGCCCTTGTTCTCTTTTGCGACAACGCCAGCGTCGCATCGAGGCCGATCCATCGCCAGCTACGAGGAGAGGGGAGGGGAGGGAGCAGTCGAGCGGGAAGAGGTGGCCGATTGCGCGCAAAGGGTGGAGGAGGGAGAGAAGGAGAGGAAAAAAAGCGCGACTCTTGAAAACGAAAAACTCGAGGAAGGTTGGTGGCAGCAGGAGAGCAGAGCTCGGCATCCCCCTCCCTCGCGCGGGGCCTCCCGCGCGTCGAACCGCCCTTCGACACGCTCCAGTGCGCAGATCAAGTTCACCAATCACTCACCGTGAGAGACTCGAGCTGCGTCGTCATGCTCTCGAGCGCCGCGACGGCGCGCAGGGCAGCCTGCGCTGCGGCAATGGAGGCCGGGATGTCGGAGTTGCTCGACAGCACTTCGGCGTCGGCGACGGCCGCTCCCTCGGGCTTCTCGACGGCCGTCACCGCGGCCACGACGGGAGAAGAGGACGACACGGCGTGCGGCGCCGTCGAGGAGGGCGAGGAGGCCGGGGACGAGGACGGGCGCGAGCGCGGCGAAGGGGGAGGAGAGGAAGAGCGAGCGGCAGAGGCGGCGGCGGCGGCTGCGACCTTGGGCCTACTCCTGCTCCTCGCCGCTGCCAGAGCGCCGCGCCCTTCCCTTCCCTTCCCCGCCGCGCCGGCGACATGGCGCGGGGCCGAAATCAGCGCACGCATAGGCGTGGCAAGAGAGGGAACGAGAGGGGAGAGAGTGCGTGCGAGAGCAGCGAAAGGTAGGGGGAGATGCGAGAGAGCAATGCCAAACAGCTGAAAAGAAAAAAGCAGTGCTGCTTTCTCTCGACGAAAATGAGAGGGTGGTTTGAAAATTTTTCTGAAAAACTTTTTTTCACACTCAAAACTCTCTCTCTCTCTCTCTCTCTCTCTCTCTCTCTCCCCGCGCGAGCCGCGCTGTGTCTCTCTCACCGGGTCACTCTCTCCAACAAAAACACGTTTCAAAAGTGGAATATCCCAGTGTTAACGAGAAATAAAGAAGCTACTCCTCTCCAGCCGAAGCAGAGGCGGCGGCGGCGGCGGTTGAGACCTCCCTCTCCTTCTCCGCCTCGAGCGCCGCCGCGTTCGACGAGGAACCCGAATTCGTCGAAGAGCTCGAGCTCGAAGCCACGCTCCCAACGGCCCCCCTCGCCGCCCGGAGCAGCCCCCCGGCGTCGGCGGCCAGCTCCGCAGGGGACTCGTAGGCCAGGAGCCGCCTCGCCGCGGTCGTCAGCAGGCCCAGGGCCCCGACGAACTCGAGGCTCTCTCTCCAGTGGAGGAGGAGCGCAACCGCGGCGAGCGCCGCCGCGCCGGCCGCGCCGCCGAGCGCCAGCGGAGACCCGCCAGCGGCCTTCTTGAGCGAGGCCGGGGACAGGGGGGAGGCCTGGGAGACGACGCGGGCGAAGGCCGCGTCGCCTCCCGTCGCCACGGCCACGGCGGCCTCGGCCTCGGCGCGCTGTTGGCTTCTGGAGGAGGAAGCGCTTTCGCTGCCGGAGCCGAGGAAAAGACCAGCGGCCGCGTCGGCCAGCGCGTCGGCCGGGCTGACGTCGTAAGTCGACGAGCTCTTCACGCCCAGCCCGGCCTTGCTCCACGCGGCGAAGCCTCCGTCCAGGATGTAAGGTTTACCCAGCCTCGTGGCGGGAGAGGAAGACGCCGAGGAGGCCGCGGCGCGGGCGACTCTCAAAGCATCGGTGGAGCTCCCGCCGCCGTCGAGGAAGATGACAGGAAGTTTCCGGATCGCCTTTTTACCCCTCTTGCCGTCCGCGGCCGCCCTCGCCGCCGCCAGGGACGCGGCCAGCGTCGCCAACGTGGCGTCCTCGAGCTCCCTGACGTTGCGCACGCCGCCAGAATTCCTGGTACGGGCTGCGACGGTTCGGGCGAGCTCTGCCCCGCGTGACGCCGGAAGCGCCGCCGCGCGCCCCCTGGCCTTGAACCTCAGGTCGGGCACGCCGTCCCTCGCCCTCGCCTCGTCGCTCCGCAAATCCACGAGGAAGGCCTCGCCCGCGGCGAGCTTCTCCGCCGCCTGCTGCGGCGTCAAGGGCCCGGCGTAGCCTCCGTAGCGGGCGTTGAGGGCCGCGAAGAGGGGCAGGCCGACGGTCACAAACGCGAGCGCCGCGGCGGTCTTTGGGTCGTGCGACGCCTTGTCGAGCAGCTTGGCCGTGGGGGGACCCGCGGCGGCCAGCGCCTCCCTGAGAGGGGCAGGGAGCGTGGAGACCGCGGAGGAGACGGCGGCGGAGGCCTGGGAGGCTGCGGCGTCGAGGGCGGAGCCGGCGGCCGAAGTCAGAGCAGAGGCGGCAGAGCCGGCGGTCGAAGTCAGGGCAGAGGTCGCAGCCCCGACGGCGCCCGCCGCTGCGGTCGAAGCCCCTCCCAGGGCACCCGCCGCAGCGGAGGTGGCCCCGCCGAGGGCACCTGCGGCGGCGGCAGCCGCGTCCGAGGCGGCGGAGATGGCCCCACCGAGGGCCCCCGCTGCGGCGGAAGAGGTCTTTCCCAAGACCCCCGCGGCGGCGTCGGCGACGGAGGAGGCGCGCTCTGCCGCCGCGGCGGCTGCGGCGGCAGCGGCGTCCGAAGCCGCAGAAGAGGCGCCCTGGAGAGCAGAGGAAGCACCAGAGGAGGAAGGAAGAGAAGAAGTCGCCGCGCCGGCGGTGGCGGCAGCCGAGGAAGCGGCGGCGGCAAGCTTTGTCGTCGCCGCCGCTTTCGTCGTTGTTGCCGCAGCGGAAGAGGCCTTCGCAGCAGCGGCCGCCGCCGCCTTTGCCTTGGAAAACTCTGCTGCGCGCAGGGAGGCGGCTGCCTTGGAAGCGGCGGCCGCTTTCGACGCGGCGGCCGCTTTGGAAGCGGCGGCGGCCTGCGCTGCTGCCTTGGAGGCGGCAGCCGCTTGTGCCGCCTTCGAGGCCGCGGCGGCCTTTGCCGCGGCGAGCTTTGAGGCCGCCGCCGCCTTCGAGGCCGCGGCGCTCTTGGCCGCCGTGGCCGCCGCGGCAAAGGACGAAGAAGAGGCGGCAGAAGAAGAGGCCGCCTCGACGGCGGCGGAGACGCTCGGGACGGGAGGAGGAGGAGAAGGAACGGAGGGAGGAGGAGGGGACGTCGGAGGCGCAACTGCGGCCTTGTTAAAGCCTCCGAACGAGGGCAGAGAGAACCCTCCGCCTCCGCCTCCTCCCCCGGAAGAGGGGACCGAGGGCGCCTTGCGCGTCAGCTTCTCGTAGTCGAGCCCCTCGAGCGAGGGCACCGAGAGGGAAGAAGGGGCAGGAGCAGCGGCAGGAGGGGCGGGAGCAGCGGCGGCAGGAGGGGCCGGTGACGAGAAAGTCATCGGCGCTCTCGCCGCGGCCGACGAAGGAGGCGACGCGAACGTCGAAGAAGCCGCAGCCGCTGCCTTTTTCGTCGCCGGGGCAACAGCAGCAGCCGAAGAAGACTCCTTGAGCGCGTCGCGGAACATCGCGCTGAAGTCGGACTCCTGGATCGCGGAGACGCGGACCGAGGAGGAGGAAGACGAGGGGGAAGAGGGGCGAGTGGAAGGGTGGCAGGGTCGGAGAGGAGCCGTCGCTCTCGCTGCTCGGCATGGCGCCAATGATGATGGGACCTGCTTTTTTTGTAAAGGAATTCGATTTGATTGCGCTGGGTGAGTGACCTTGTTCTCCTGCGAATTGCGACGAACGTGACTGCTCTCGGGCTTTCACTGACGGGAGAAAGGGAGACGTGCTTGCGGCGAGCCGGCTGGGGCAGCAAGAGAGGCTGGGGAAGCGAAGCCGGCGAGATCAAACGCGAACCAAGCCGGAAAGCGCTTTTTATTCAATCCTCATCTCTTCCACCGCTCTCATTCGAATGCTCCAGCGCTCGTTTTCACTCGCGATGGCTCGCACAACAGAGGCAGACCGCGCATACCTGCATAGTTGGGGGGGCGTGCCAAGTGGAGAACGAAAAGGGGGGGAAAACACGAAGAGAAGAAGGAGGTTTTTTTTTCAAGAGGATAAGCAATTGCCGGCTTCTCGAAGAAGGAAAAAAATTTTGAGCAACGCGCCTTCACTTCAGCTCGAACTTGAAAAAAAAAACCATTCTCGCTCTTCTTCCAACTTTTTCTTCTCCAACTCTCTCTCTTTCGCCACGATGCCCCGCTTCTCCGTCGGCCTCGACGTCGGCACGCAGGGAGCCAAGGCCGTGGTGTTCGACCTGGACTCGAAGAGGGTCGTCTCGCGGGGTGAGTGGGAGGAGAAAGGGAAGAGAGAGAAGAATCGTTTGACATTGGAATTCACGATTGAAACTTTCTTTTTCAACCTCAACCTCTTCGACCTCTTCATCTTCTTCTTTCAAAAAAAAAAAAACTCAACGCAGCCGCCCGCTCCTACGGCCTCCTCCCGACGACCGTCCAGGGCCGCGCCGAGCAGGACCCCGCCACCTGGCTCCAAGAGGGCTTCGCGGCCTGCAAGGAGGCCGTGAGCAAGCTGAGCGAGAAGGACCGGAGGTCGATCGCCGCGGTGGGGGTGTCGGGGCAGCAGCACGGTTCCGTCTTCCTCGATTCGTCCGGGAAGGTCCTGCGCCCCGCCAAGCTCTGGTGCGACACCGAGACGGCCGTCGAGGCACAAGATCTCGCCGAAAAGATGAAGGAGGCCGTGGTCCCTGCCTTCACCGCTCCGAAAATCGCCTGGCTCTGCGGCAACGAACCCGAAACTGCAGACAAAGTTTCGTGCGTCTGCCTGCCGCACGACTTCATCAACATGACGCTGACGGGGGACTCTAGGCCTGTTTCAGAAGCAGGGGACGCCTCCGGGACCGGTTACTGGAACGTCGAAGAGAAAAAGTTCGATCGAAGCAAAGCGGCGATCGTCGACCCTCGCCTTCCGTCGTGGCTGCCGTCTCTAATTCCTTCCCCCGACGCCGCGGTGGGGACCGTCTGCACCGCTGCCGCGGAGCTGACGGGCCTTCCCGTGGGGATTCCCGTCGCTCCGGGGTCCGGGGACAACGCGTGCGCTGCCCTCGGGGTCGGGGCTGTCGTTGCTGGTGAGGAAGAAGAAGTTTTGGAAGTTTTTTATTTATTTATTTTTTTTGCGGGTCAATTTTAAGTTTTCCAGAGCTCTCTCTCCTCTCTCTCGCTCTTCTTTCTCCCTTCTCGCTCTCTCACGCGCCCTCTTTCCCACTCGATTCGGATTTTAAACGAACTCGAAATGCATCCTATAATAGGCGATTGGGTCGTCTCGCTGGGCACCTCGGGGACCCTCTTCGGCCCTTCCTCCTCCCCTCCTCCCCCCTCGCCCACGGGCGCAGTTGCCCGCTTCTGCGACGCCACGGGCCAGTGGATGCCCCTGCTGTGCACGCTCAACTGCACGGTCCCGGCCGAGCAGGTGCGGAAAGCGTGGAACCTCACTCACGACAGGGCCGCCGAGCTCGCGGAGGAAGCGGCGGCGAGAAACGACAAGGGGGTCGGTTCCGTGACTTTCCTGCCTTATCTTTCCGGGGAGCGCACGCCCAACTGGCCGTGGGCCAAAGGGTGCGTCCTGGGCCTCGACCCTTCGACGCTGGAGTCTCCCGACGCGGCGGCGGGGGCTCTGTACTTAGCCGCGCTGGAGGGGGCGACCTTTTCGTTGCTGGCGGGACTGAGGGCGATGCCAGCAGACCCACCTCCTCGCTCCGTCATCCTTGTCGGCGGAGGGGCGCGCTCGCGGCTGTGGACCCAAATCGTCGCAGACAGCTTCGGGCTGCCGGTGTCGAGGCCGAGCGAGCCCGAGGCGGCCGCGCTGGGGGCGGCGCTGCAGGCCGCGGCGGTGGCGGAGGGGGCCGGGGTGAGGGACTTTGTCTCTTCGACTGCGGAGGAGGTGAGGAGGGCCTCTTCAAGCTCTTCTTCCTCCGGTTCCTCTCCTTCGGTCACGGGGCCCGATCTCTCTAAGAGAGAGGCCTACGACGAGGCCTTTGCGAGGCACCAGGGGCTGGGGGAGGCGCTCTTTGGCGAGAAGGGAGGGGTCGCGAGGAAAATGTTTTTGGGTTGAAAGATTTTTGAGAGTTTTTTTTGTTTTTTTGAAACTTTTTTTTTCTCGGGTTTTTTTTCTTTTTGAAATTTACAAATTATCTCGATCTAGTGCTTCTTCTTGTCGCCGCCGTGCCCTTCCTCCTCTCCGTGGTGGTCGTCGTGCTCAAAGTGCGGCGCGTGGCCGAACAGCAGGGTTTCCCCGTCGTGGTAGCAGCGGTAGAAGATCCAGAACCTGTTTTTTTTTTTTGGAGGAAGAGGTCGAGAAGAGGTCGAAAGAGGTGAGGGCGACGGATGGAAATCGAAAAAAAAAAAAACGACGCTCTTGCATCCCTTTCGCGCTCCTTCTTCTCTCAATTCAACACCTCTTTCCCACACCAACTCACCACATGAGGCTCGCCATACCCGTCCCGATCACGCTGTGCCACCGAGCGGGCTTGTGGAGCGTCACGCCCTCGTAGGTGACGCCGTGATCGTCGTGGCCGCCACCGCTCGCGAACCGGCGGGAGGTCGCGTTCGTCGTTGCTCCTCCTGTCCGCCCCGAGAGAGTCGCCGCGTTGGCCCGCAGGCGCGCCGCGGCCGAACGGGCGCAGAAGGCGAGCATGGAAGGGGAAAGAGAAGGAAAGTAGGGGGGGAACGAAAGAAGGAAGAGAGAGTTGTTCTTCTTCGCCAAGCGCGATTGAAAAGTGGAGCAAATCCTTTTTTTCCTTCACTTTTTTCGAGGAAAAAAAAACTCGACGAGAAAAAAAGAAGAAAAAGCTCAGAACTTTCCAAATGGACGCCACGGGCCCCCCGGACGCCCGCGAGCTCGCGGCCTTCTCCGAGCTCGAGGGCAAGCTCGTGGACGCCAGCAGGAGGGTCAAGACGGTAACAGAGAAGGGGAGAGAGAGAGGAGAGAAAGAGAAAGAGAGAAAAGAGATGATGATGATGGGGCAATCGATCTCTCTCGAGCGAGGAGGAAGGCGAGCAGTCTCTCTCAACCTCGAACCCCCCGACCTCTGACCTTCTTCCCCCTCAAAACCCCACACGAACAACAGGCCGAGCAGACCGCGCTCTCCGCGATCCAGGCGGGCAGGCGCGCCGCCCTGACGAGGGCCGAGGTCGAGGCCGCGCCGGAGGGGACGAGGACCTGGGCCGCGGTCGGGCGAGCGTGAGTTTTCGTTCCGTTTTTTGTCTCTCTTTCTCTTTTTCGTCCTTCTTCTTCCTTCCCTCTCGCTCCTTTCTCCGCTTCATTCTCTCATCGATTCTCAAACGCTCGCAAAACGAACCCGAAATCCCGCCTCAAAAACAGGTTTGTCCTCCAGCCCAGGGAGGAGACTCTTTCGGAACTCGAGGCAGCAGCGACGGAAGCCGCCTCGGCTGCGACGAGGGCGAGGGAGTCGCGCGCGGTCGCCGCGAAGCAGGCCGAGTCGGCGCAGCAGGAGCTGCAGGAGCTGGTGAAAGGGTCGCCGGCGCTGGCCGCGGCGGTGGCGAGGGCAGGGGCTTGAGTGAGGTGGAGAAGGTGTGTAAAAAGAAAGAAAAAAGAAAGAAAAGTTTTCGATTTTCGAGGTTTTTTTCCTCTTTCTCTCTTCTCTTCGAAATGGAACAAACCGAACAAAAGCTCTCTCTCTCGTGCTCTCTTACACGTTCTCTCTCTGTGTTTTGTCTCTCTGTCTCTCTCCAATTAAAAAGCTCGAAAACCGGAAAGACACAAGGTGGGGTCGCTCTCTCGCACGAAGAAGAAAAAAAGCGAAAAAAGACGCGGGGAAAAAGAAGAGATCTCTCTCTCTCTCGTTCCTTCTTGTTCTTTCTCGCCCCTTCTTTCCCCCTCTAGTACTGCGCGCCGAACTGGGCGGGAGCAGCGTACTCGATAGCGGGCGTGGCGGCCGGCGCCGCGGCCTCCCACTCGCCTCCGGCACCGGCAGCGCCGGGGGCAGCAGCACCCCACTCCTCTCCGGCCGGGGCGGGCCCGCCCTCGGCGAAAGGCGCGCTCTCGTCCCACCCAGCGTCGTCGGCGACCCCGGGAGGAGCGGGCAGGCCCTGAGCACCGTAGAGGGCCTCGGCGTTCTCTCCCGCTGCCTGCGCCTCCTCGTCCTTGTCGGCGACCTCCTCCGGGTCGCGGTAGAAGAACAGGTCGACGGGCACCTCCCAGGCGGCGTTGCCCCCGCCGCGGGACACGGTGCCGCGCATCTGCAGGACCATGCGCGCCAGCACGTAGTAGAGCACGCCGATCGAGTGCTTGCCCTTGTTGTTGGCCGGGATCGCGACGTCAACGTGCGTGAGGGGCGAGTCGGTGTCGGCGAACGCGATGGTCGGGATGTTCATGTAGGCGGACTGAGTTTTTTGTTTTTGAGGGGTAGGGTTTGTTTTTGGGAGTTAAAGAAAAGTAAAGGGTGAGAAAGAGGGGCGTCGAGAGGGTCGGGTTGGGCTTTTCGGCGAGTGAAACGGAGGCGGAATGACCCTTGTTTCGAGGTTTTGAAAATTCTTCGAAGAAGAAAAGTTCGAAAAAAGAAAAAAGTTTGAAGAAGAAAAAAAAAGTTTTTAAAAATCAAAAAACTTCCTCACCTCGCGGATCGGCTGGTGGTCGGTGCGCGGGTCCGTGAGGATCAGCAGGCGGGGCTCCTCGAAGTGCTTCTGGATCTGGTTGGTGAAGGTACCTGTTGGTTGGTTGGTTTTTTGAGTTTTTGGAAGGAAGAGAGAGAGAGAAGAGGTGAGTGAAGGGAAAAGAGGTCCGGGGTTGAAGGAAAGAGCAGCGAGCGGCGGCTCGAGTTCATCGAGCGAGCGAGCGAGCGATCGCGCCTCTCTCTCTTTCGATCGCGCCTCTCTCTCTCTCACGCGCGAGCGCGGTCCCGCCTCTCCCGCGCTTTCTCCGATCCGTCTCGATCGCGCGATGGGACGCCGATGTCCTCCCCTGCGGCCTCGGAGCGACAGGAAAGGGCAGCGAGTTCCCCAGCGAGCGAGAAACGAGAAGGCGAAAAAGTGAGGAGGCCAAACAAACCGCCGCCGGCGGGCGGGCGGGCGGGCGGCGGCGGCTCGCCCCCCCCCCCCCCCCCCCCCCCCCCCCCCCCCCCCCCCCCCCCCCCCCCCCCCCCCCCCACACCCACCCCCCCCCCC